>OBIK01000090.1_pt1 | contig 10471 bp, 8 predicted proteins | sample 1496171 | NCBI WGS metagenome assembly OBIK01 (sample SAMEA3367191, study PRJEB22510) | hydrothermal vent metagenome | biome: marine hydrothermal vent; material: sea water | place: Cayman Islands | collected 2012-01-19 | depth 2308 m | reverse complement strand
GGTGTCCGAGTGGTCGAAGGTGCAGACCTGGAACGTCTGTGTGGGGTAACTCACCGAGGGTTCGAATCCCTTCCTCTCAGCCATATCAGTACAATATATCTCCTAAATCCAACTAAAATTTTTCACTGCTATCTTCTCGTCAAAGAGATAACTTCTAATCTTGGATGGAATTTTTAACTTACGACACTGCTCTTTAAAGTTTTTAGGCATAGCAACTTCTCTGTAGGGTGAGATAAAGACTCTACTCTCTATGATTTCAACAGCCCATAAACCTCCAAAAACCAATGAATTCTCTTTTTTTAACTCAGCTCGTTGAGCTGAAGAGAGCAAGTAGCCTAAGATTTTTAAATATTTATCCACCACTCTAATAATTAACTCTTTATCTTCATAAGCAATCACATACAACTCTTTCTCATGAAAAATCTCTTTAAATCCCCTACTAAGCATTACCTTGTCTTCTTTTAAATAGCTAAAACTACGTTTTATACCCTCAGCATATTCATCCATAAGTTCATTGGCAAATTTATTTCTAAAAAGATTACGTTCATATTTGCTCTCACTGTTACTCTTATCTACAAAATAGGTATATTTATTTATATTTAAATAGTTGAGTAACTCTTTTTTACTATGCTCTAAAAGAGGACGAACTAAAGCATAGTTCTTACGCTTAGAATAACGCTCTAGCCCAATAAGCTCAACTGTTCCTGCACCTTTACTTAGACGCATTAAAAGCCACTCTAATTGGTCATTAAGTTGATGTGCCGTTAGCAAGTTATCATAAGAGTGCTCAGCCATGAGTTTATCAAAAAAATCATAACGAAAATCACGAGCATTTTTTTCAAAGTTATTTTCAAAAGTTGGAGCGTGGCTGATATATACTTTTAAATTATGTTCATTTGCCAAAGCTAAAGCATAAGCCTCTTCTTCTTTACTTTGCTCTCGCATATTATAATTTACTAAAGCAATGTCAAAAGAGATGTTATGTTCAAGAAGTAAAAAGAAAAGAGCAGAAGAGTCAACTCCTGCTGAAAAAGCCAATAGATTTTTCTTAGTCTGTAGATAAGTAAGTGATTCCTTAGAGAGCTTTAATAAGTGTTCCAAGAAGTCTATCTCCAGTAAATTCAGTAATCTTCACTTCATACAAAGCACCATAAACAATTTCCAAATCAGAAGTATCGTTAATCAAGATATCCCCATCAATATCTTTTGCCCAAAGCGTAGGACGAGCTGATAAGATATACTCATGCTCATCACTTGGACCCTCTAAAATAACACGAATGGTTTTTCCAAGCATCTGCTCTAAAGAGAAAGCTGTGGTCTCTATGGCAATCTCTTCAAGTACTTCTATACGCTCTTCAATAACCTCTTCTTCAACAGGTTTCATGGTAAATGCAGGAGTTGTCTCTTCATTTGAATAAAAGAAAACATTAAATCTATCAAATTTAAAGTCACGCATAAACTCACAAACACGTTCAAATGCTGCTTCTGTTTCACCTGGATGCCCAGCAATTATGGAAGTTCGTATAAACGCATCTTTTTTAGACTTCATATGTTCTAAAAGTTCAATCGTTTTCTTCTCACCAAAACCACGACGCATAAGCTTTAAGATTCCATCATCTATCTGCTGAATTGGCATGTCGTAATAGGTTTCAAACACAGAAGAGTCTGCAATGGTATCAATGAGTTCAAAAGTAGTTGTGCTAGGATAAAGATAAAGTATTCGTGCTACGCTAACACCCTCTATTTTCTCAACTGTTTTAATCAACTCTACTAGTCCATCTTTTAGCTTTAAATCACGCCCAAAACTGGATGAATCTTGTGAAATGAAAGAGAACTCATAAAAGCCTTTGGCAACCAAAAGCTTAACCTCTTTTTCAATAGACGCTAATGTACGTGAAAGAAGTTTCCCTTTAAATGAAGGAATGGCACAAAAAGAACAAGTCTGATTACAACCCTCTGCTATTTTTATGTAGGCATGGGTGTTTGAGCCAGTAATTACACGGTCAGAATTTTCATTGGCAAGGTATACAGAAGGAGAAAATACGCCTCTTTTTTGGGCTATCATCTGGTCTATTTTTTCATAATCACCAACACCTGTAAAAATGTCTACTTCAGGTAAGTCACGTTGCAATTCCTCTTGATAACGCTCTGTTAGACAACCAGAGACCACAAGAAGTGAATCTTTTTTACGAATGTCATGAAGATTTAAAATGGTACTGATGCTCTCTTCTTTAGCAGCATCAATGAAGCCACAAGTATTCACAATAATTACATCTGAAGCCTCAGCATCATCAGAGACTTCATACTCTCTAAGTCGTCCTAACATGACCTCAGAATCAACAAGGTTTTTAGTACAGCCTAAGCTTACAAGATGTAGTTTTTTTTGCGACAAGGGTATGCTCCAAATATTTTTTGGAATTATACCAAAGTTTTATGGACGAAGTACTTGCACTACAAATGTATCTTTTCCTAAAGTTTTTTTAACTAAAGAGATTTTATTTTTTGCATCATTGTATGATTTATATGCTCCAATTAAGACATAATCTTTTGAATATTTATTCAACACAATGTAGTTAAATGATGAACGATCAAGAGGTCTTAAAAACTCTTTTCCTGGTCGCGTCGTAGCAAATACTGCCAGTTGCAAGTAAAAACCTGGTTGTGCAGATTTTGAAAAGATTTTACTAGGGCCTTTTGTTGACTTACTGTAAGTGTAAGCGTTTTCGCTTCTATCAACAATCCCCGACTTAACGGTTTCATGTGTTGTTTTTTGATTTTTAACACCTGTCTCACAAGCAAGAAATAAAAGCATTGTGAGGCTTAATAGTATTGTTTTTTTCATGGTCTTCCCTTTTATATTATCATAACTTACTAACACTTGTGAAAACTTTATATTGCTAAAAATAATTATCAAAAGTGACTTAGAAATTATAAAATAACAAATCTACCCAAGTTACGCACGATTTTTGTTTCTAGTTGGATTGTCTTATGAGAAGTCTAAAGTTAATTTATCTAAAAACTATAACTCACATCCAAAAATGCCATATCATTATCGGATATGGCATTAAAACGACTTGACCCACCTATGTAATCTACAACTCCAACATTTGCATAGACACCATCTACTATGTCATACTTTAGCCATGCTCTTTGAAAACCACCTTCATCGAAGCCTTTTCCAAAAAGAGAAATCAGATAATTTCCTTTAAGCCTTGCATTCATAAAGTCTGAACTCATACGAAAAGCGTGTTGATACTGTTCTGTTTGATCTGCTTGTTTCTCAATAGCAACATCATAAGATATTAAAGTATCAGCAATACCATTATACTCTGCACCCAATAGTCCTTTTGTTCGATTAGACTTATTATCAAAATGTGCCAACTCTGATTTAAAAAGCCATGAACCACTTAAAAGGTTTACTGCTGTCCCTAACATAGTAACTTTATCATGTTGGAGTTTTCCATTGGCAAAGTACCCTGCATCATCACGAATTTGAGCAGCATAAAAGTTGACATCAAAGCCTGAAAATTCAGCACCAATACTTAATGCTGGTAACACTTCATTGTACTTTTCATGTTTAGGTAATGAATTAGAAGAAGCATTAAAAGCAGACCCAGCTGGAGGTTTTTTAGAGAAACGCTGTTCCAAAATAGCCATTGGTGTCACACGCCAATCCCCTACAAAATAGTCAAACTTTGCCATGCCCACAGGCAAACGTAAATCTTCAATGTCAACCATACCTGGGCGACGATTGTCCAGAGGATTTAACACATCAGTAACGCGTATGGTATCTGAGCGACCCCACACCACCACTTGACGACCCAGTTTCATGTCTAAATTGTCACTTAACGCACCCTCAACATAAGCATCAAAAAGTTCTACTTCACTTTCAAGTTCATCTAACTCATCTTTAGAATATTTCTCTCGTCCTCTTATGCTGTAAATGGCATCATAGTAGGCTTTGGCATTGGTTTTTATTTTAAAGCCATTGTCAAACTTATGTTCATAGTCTAAAAGCAGAGAAGTTTTTAATGAAGAGAAATTTTCATGAGGAGCTGTGTCATTGTAGGAAAATGTTGTCTGTTCAGTTAGTCTACCTGTAATCCCCTCAATAGAAGAAGCAAAAGTTTCAAGTTTTTTAGGTTCAGATGGGGAGGGATGAACCCTTGGAGCTTTTTTTACAATTGGTTCATCATCAAACCCATCTAAAACCTCATCTAGCTTATCTTTTTTGATTTCTACTTTTGTTTCTGTTTTAGGTTCATCATCAAAACCGTCCATTAGCTCATCTATATTTTCTGCTTGTAGTGCTGAGATTACAAATAATGATAATAATATGAGCTTTGGTTTTGACGCTGTTGCCTTTGACAACAGCCTATGGGTTTTAAACATTTTACAGACCTTTTTCTATCCGTCTTGTGGTAAATACACTGTCATCTATATTTTGATTTAACTTTACATTTGAAAAACTTAAAACTGTTTTGTGCAAAGTTCTTTTACCTTTTTTCGTCGTCATTGTCATCTCATCAATTAACCAAATACCGTTCTCTTCATGTATCTGTGTTAAGTCTAAGTATTTCTTTTTACCATTGCTCAAGAAGTTAATGGCACGAACCACCACATAATTGTCTTTTCTTACGATGGCAATGGTTTTTTCATAGCCAGATTCATCAATCACCTCTTGGTTATTGGGAATAGATTCTATCATCCATGCATCATGTCCACGTACTTTGGTCTCTTTTAAAATCTTAAAATCATAATCTTCTAAATCTCTGTCGGTCATGTCAAAGTATGAAAAATCTGAACCCATAAAACTAGAACTCTTGTCCGTTGAGGGAATACGCTTTACTTTTTTAAGTGCTGGAAGATACAACCACTGGTCATCATCTTTACTAGCATCATCATAATCATAAGTTAAAAAAGCTGTATTTTTAACATCTGCTGGACTTTTAAAGAACATGGTTCTATGTGCATCTGCTCCAAAGTCTTTGGCATAAGACTTTAAGTCACGCGTACGCTCTGCTCCATTTTTATCAATAAGCAACATCAGCATATCTTGCTCTAAAGTTGTACCATCATCACGTGCATCTACCTTTTCCATAATGGCTCTGGCTTTAGGGTCGTCTGCTAATGCATTTGTTGTTAATAATGTTGCTCCAATTCCTAGTAGAAATAATATTTTTTTTGCTTTCATATAAAAATCCTTTTTAATTATTAAATTATGGTCGGTGAACCGACCTTTGTTTATTTAATCCAACCACGTTTAGCAGCCACCACCATAAGTGCTGGTGCCAAAAGTAAGTCAGATAAAAGGGCAAATATAATAATCGACCCTGTTAAAATACCAAAGTTTTGTACCGAACTCATATAGGCTGCCATATACGAGAAGAAGCCTAGAGACAGAACAATGGTTGTAATCAGCATGGCTTTACCTGTTGTAAAGAACGTTTGCTCCATCGCTACTAACACATCCGAACTTTCAAGATAGTATCGCTTAAAATTGTGCATAAAATGTATGGTGTCATCCACAGCCAATCCAATGGCAATAGAACCAATAAGCAAAGTAAACATGTCCAAAGGCATGTCAGCCAAGTACATAATAAACAAGCCCAAAATAATCGGTACTAAATTTGGAATCATACTTATAAGCCCCAAACGTGGCGATGCTAAAATCAACATCATCATGAAACTGATAAGCACTCCTGCAATAGCGTAACTCACTAAAGAAGAGTTAACTGCATGTGAAAAAGTATTTGAAAGTAAAGGAATCATTCCTGTTACTTCTACCTTGTCACCCACAAAAGCAGCCTCTGCTTCTTTTTTCACAAAATCAAGGATTGCTGTGCTTCTAATGGCATCAATCCATGGTACTTTAATGCTAATTCTTATTTTGGAGAATTGTGAATCTATCACATCTTCTAAGTCATCTGAACCAGAGTTTTCAAACAAAAGAAGCTCTTGAGAAAGTAAATCTTTCTCTTTAGGAATGCTATAAAACTCCTCTTTATTTTCATGTAAAGCACGGTTGGTCTCTTTAACGATGGTGGCTAAAGAGATAAGCTTTCCTACATGGATGTATTCATCTTCATATTTTTGAATTTTCTTTTCAAAAGCTTCTAATCTCGCCAATCTATCAGGGTCAACCCAACCATTTTCAACACCTGCATCTACAACAACTTCTATAGTAACAGAACCATTCATCTTCTTATCAATGACTTCTGTAGCTACTCGGTTAACATCGTCTGCTTGAAACCATTTTAAAGGATTATGTGAGAGCTTCACCTGAGTAGCTGCCATCAAAGAGACAAGCACAATCACCAAACTACTAAGCAGTACCAACTTTGTATGGTTTACAGGGATACTTGCCATTTTTTTCATGAGTAAATCTATTTTTCCAGCCTCTTTTTTAGCCTTTGGCTTTAGCTTGGTTAAACTCAAAAGTGCAGGAAGAAGTGTTAAGGTAAGTAGCAATGAAACCATTACCCCAAGAGAAGCAAAAAGCCCCAAGTCAGAAATGGGTGCTACTTCTGAACCCAGAAATGCCCCAACCCCAATGGCAGTGGTCAGCGCAGTCATGGCAATGGCTAAACCTGAATGCCCCATGGTGTAAGAGAGTGCTTCTTTTTTGTTACCTAAGCTGTTAAACCTGTCAAAAAATACAGAGAGTATATGCACTGTAGCCCCAACTGAAACGGTTAAAAGTAACGAAGGTAAAACTTGTGTTGGTAACTTAAACGCTACCCCCATCCACGCCATAGCTCCGACCGTTGTTAACAAAGAGAAGATAATCACCAACAAAGGGTAAACAACAGCTGAAATCCGTTTAAACACCAAAAAGAGAAACACTAAGATAATCAAGAACGTAATACGCATAAACTTCTGCATGTCTGTTCTCATCTGTGCCTTTAACGCATTGTTAACAGCTGGTGAACCTGCTGTGTATATCTCTAAACCTTCTGCTTTATATTTTGCTGTAATTTTAGAGAGTGCTTCTAAGAGTTCATGATTTTCTTCATCGGTTAAAAAAGTTTTATTGTGTACAGAGTTTTGAGTAGCTTCATCTTCAAAACCTTCAGAAAATTCATCTTCAACGGAAAACTCTTGCTCTCCTATGTGGGTGTAAGCATCCGTTTCAATAACAATAGTTGTCATTGTCCCATCAGAACTTAAAAGTAAATCTTTGTAAAAATGAGAAGCCATTGCCCTTGATTTAATCTCTTCTACTTGTTTTTGTGTTGTAGGGAAAGGTTCTAACAAGTCATCTGTGATGAGTTTGTCACCCTCACCTCTTGTATTTCGCACATTATAAAGGGAGGTGACATCATCAAGATAAGGAACCTTTGACTCTATCTCTTTATGCAATTTTTTTAGTTTTGTTAAAAATTTTAAAGAGAAGATGTTGTCACTTTTTATGGCAAGAACTATCCGTTCATCCCGTCCAAACTGTTCACGAAACTTATTGTAAGTTAAAAGTACAGGGTCATCATCATGCATGAACCCCTCTGTTGAGGTATCCATTTTGATTTGAGGTACATGAGAAATAGGAGCAGCCAACATAATGACCAGTACTAAAAGAACTTTAAAAGGGTTATCATGAATAAATGAGCCAAAGCGACCCATTAGATTTTCTAGTTTTTTGTGCATTACACAGACTCCATTTTATGGCATTGAGTTAAGATTGTACATCTTCAACATTAACTCAACGTTAATTTTATAAAAGATTATAGACTAAGCCCTAAACAAATGTCAAGAAGTTTAAGAGATTAAAAAGTATATGACATACCAAGCGTTAATAAATCTGCCCCACCGTCTGAAAACTTACCTGTAATTCCACTTTTATTTTCACCTGCTACTAAAGTAATCTCTTCTTTTTCATCATGCAAGTAAGCAATCCCATATGATAGGTTTTCACTATGTTTAATACGCACACCAATGGTGTAGATATCAGCATCTGAATCTGGTAACTCATAAGAGAGGTACTGTTTATTAACAGGTGTTTCATCTTTAGCATACCCTGCCATTAGTGTTAGCGTAGGGGTAACCTCTGCTGTTAGACCTATTCTAAAGGTATCTGTATCTTTCCAATTTCTAGTTTTGGCATCATCAAACGAAGAGACCAAGGCAGGTTGGATTGAAGAGCCATAATTAAAGTCTAACTCTTTATACGCAGACCAATAAGTTCTTTCATAATTTAACTCCACAGTATATTTATCTTCCCATGTTTTACTTACTGCTAAGTTTAAGGCAGCTGGTAAAGGAACAGTTACCTCAGCATCATATTGTTTTCCAACACCTCCTAAATAAAGGTTCGCTTCACCCTCTTCACCTAAGTCAATATTTGAACGATAGGTCACAGCCATATTAATGTCAGAAGTAGGCTTATACGTCATGGCTAAGTTATAACCAAATTCAATCGTATCTCCTTTCATTTCACGTTTAATGGGCTTAATCGCTCCACCATCAGAATTTACAATTCCTTCAGAATAAATTAACCGTAAACCACCACCCACTGCAAATTGGTCTGTTACTTTGTAAGAAGCCACTGGATTTACTTCTATGACTTTTAGTGTAAACTCTTCAGCAGAGACTTTTTGATGTCCACTTTCCCAACGCTTGGTTAAACCTCCAGGCACCGTTAAACTCGCACCCCATCTAAATGCACCCATCGGTTTAGCCACATAATGAAGAAATGGTAACTGTAGATTTTCTATTTCAGATTGATTTGAAGCAGGGTTATTAGCATCAGTAGCCGAATATGTTTGTGTCCCCTCAAAGGTACTACGAGGTAAATGGGCCCACGTTAAACCAGCTTCCATAAACTGTTTGTCTGCCATAAATGCCATGTTTGCAGGGTTAAAATAAGCTGTGTCAGCCCCAGTAGTATGAGCAACATAGGCTGCACCCAATGCCATAGAGTTAACCGATTGTTCAGGAACTTTGTATGCACCAGCTATGAGCATTGAACTTGTTATTGCACTTAATAGTATAATTTTTTTCATCATTTTCTCCTAATAACCAATGGTTTGTTTTCTAACTGTTGCAAACATTGTTGCTGTAACACCATAGGCTAAAAAACCACAAGAACCATGGTTAAGCTCATAGCCTAAACCCAAAGTCTCTTCAACAGGAACCAATGCCACATTGGCTGAAGGATTAATCTGCTTCATCGCCCCATACGTTGCTTCGGAAATAAGATAAGGAATTACCGTATCTCCTTTACAATGCACCAAACGAATAGGTGTTTTTGGCGACCAAGCGTGTATGCTATTTTCCTCTGCTGCTTTTCTAAACCAATGATTTTCATCCGTAAAATAATTTGTTACAAAGTTGTCGACAAAAAGTCCAGTAGCCCCTTTTGTTTCAACTGTTAACGATGGGTCAATTTGACTACGATTAAAATCTCCATTAAAAAGAGTTGGAAGTTTAGAAGCATAAGGCTCATTAATAACTGTTTCAACATCTTGACCATAAGCTTTTGCATACGCATAACCTACATTTGCCATAAAAGAAGGTACGCTTAAAGTATCTTGAGATAAAACAGCATCAGCCAAACCTTTAAATGCATAAGGTCCTGCCATAGGAGCAGCCATGGTCACAGCCAAATCTGTTAAGTTTTCATCTTCTATCTTTTTAAGTGTTGCCATCGCAGCGTAACCACCCTCACTATAACCTGTTAAGAAAAGTTGGTTGTTAAGTTTAATGTCATTCTCAGCAGCAAATACTTTAACCTGTTTAATAAAGTCAACCGTTGCATTTGCCAATGATTTTTTTAAGACAAATGGATGATAATGACCCTTTGAGGCTCCAAAACCAATATAGTCAGGTTGCAATGTTGCAAAACCACCAATTGAAGTTAAAATAATGGATGAACCTTCTGGTTTTCCACCAGTATCTGCTAAAGTTGTGGGTGCTTCTTTGTCAGCAAAAATTGTTCCATGGTCATCTGAAACCATAGAGAGTCCTAAGGTTGAAGTTACGATTTTAGGTAATTCAGTAGGAATTACTAACAAACCAGAAACCTCAATTTTATTATCTTCTTCATCTGTTGTGGTGTAGGGTATTTCATAAGCTTTGTAGCCATACACTGTTTGACTTTCAGGAATAAGCCCTTTTGCAACAAGCCCTGGCTTGATTAATGCACTTGGAAAATCTACTACTATTTTCCCACCTTTAACCTGTTCATTTGATGGTTGATCTAATCCATCACCACAAGCAATTAAAGCAAATGATGCTGTCACCATTACAACTGTTTTTAATATCTTATTCATTTTCCCTCCTTGGACAATGTATTTTCTATTATAACTACTTATGGCTAAATGTAAAAATTTATTTTTATTGTTTTATGTGTTTTCCACCATATCGTACATTTGTTCTATCTCTCTGTCCCAAATCGTCTCATCTATGGTCTCTAAAACTAAAGGAATGTCATTCATACGCTCATCATTCATTATAAACTTAAAAGTATCCCAAC
>OBIK01000089.1_pt1 | contig 10480 bp, 12 predicted proteins | sample 1496171 | NCBI WGS metagenome assembly OBIK01 (sample SAMEA3367191, study PRJEB22510) | hydrothermal vent metagenome | biome: marine hydrothermal vent; material: sea water | place: Cayman Islands | collected 2012-01-19 | depth 2308 m | reverse complement strand
CTGATACAGGAATGTAAACATCCACTTTTTCAGTAATAGCAAATGCTGCTAGTGTATAGTCAAATGTATCCTGCTGATTTTCAGCATGTAACATAACTATACCTGAATGCATCAAATATGCCATTTCAATATTATCTGGCTGAATAGACAATGGTGCATTAATAACACGAGTCAGTACACCTAGTACACATGGTACTCTATGTCCTGGCCATGAAACAATTGCTTCAAGCCCTCTAAGAAGACCTGGTCCTGATGTTGCTGTAAACAAACGTACACCTGCTCTAGCAGCACCTGCGATTGCAGACATTGTACCAAGCTCTTCTTCTGCTCTGTAGTACTCTTTGATGTGACCTTGAGCATAAATGTCACCAACAAGGTGCATTACTTCTGATTGAGGTGTAATAGGATAGGCAATCGCCATATCAGTACTTGATCTCTTAACAGCTTCTGCCATCGCCTGAGCACCAGTAATAAAGTGCTTTTCTCTTGGAGCCTCGTTTAAGAGGTAGTCCATATCTACTAATTTTTTATTTAAACTCATATATTTCTCCTATTCAACTTCTGCAACGTGTTCACCTTTTCTACTCATGATGAGAGATCTGTACTCACCATAATCAGCAGGTGTTAATGAACCCCAATCCTCTTTTTCTAAAGATGGATTTTCTGGAGGCATAGTTGGCGTATGTTCGATACCAAGTTCTTTTCTAACTTCTACAATAACATCTCTGAATCTTAAAACATCTGATGCATGTACATCTCTGATTGAACTCATAGCTTCTTCATGACCCATAAATGCACACAGAGCAACTGTATAACAGTCAGTACCTGCTCTAATCATTCTTAATGAGAGGTTTGCATAGTGACAGTGAACACCAACGAAAACACACGCTTTAATCTTATTATCTAAGATAGTAAGATTTGGGTGATTTGGATTAATTTCTGCTTTTACATCAATCTTTGGATACTTAGGTCTATAATCTGGCATAGGAATAATTTTACAATTTGGAATCTCTGACGCCAATTCTAAAATCGCTGCTGATTTTTCTGCAACATCATCTTTCCAGTCCCATAAAACCATTGGTCCAGGGAAAATAGTAGGATTGTCCATAGTGAGTAGTGCTTTAGCAGCATCTCTCATAGCCTCTTTTTCTTCTACGATGTTACCATAAAGTAACGCTTTTCCTTCGGGTGAAAGTTCAACACCCATAGATGGTGCCGACTGTGGCATATAACCCACTGGCCCAACTTCGATAATCTTTGACATATTTGATTCTCCTTAATAAATGTTATCAAACAAGTAATTTGACTTCAGCTTACAAGCTAAAGCATCTTATCTAAAATAAATCATAAACTTCATAAAAGTCAATATTTATATCTTAGAACTTAATAAGTGTGTAATATTGTAATGATATTTTACGTTAAATACAACTGGCTTATCCTAAAAGAAGCAATACTGCTAAATAACTTTTGTTCAAAACCCTTATAATATTAATATATCCCTACTTTTATTAAAACATGATTGGAGTATCTCAAATATATGACTATTCTATTTATTGTGTAAATTCTTCTCAATATGGTCTATTTTATGAGATTGATTTTCAATATTTTATACCTAGATATACACTAACAAATAACGATGGATTTGACTTCTGTAAACTCTTCTAATGCCCACTTAGGTCCTTCACGTCCTACTCCTGAAAGTTTAGAACCACCATAAGGCTGTACGTCAAAACGAAGTGTTGGTATATCATTTATCACTACCCCTCCACACTCTGCATCATCTATAAACTTTTGTGTGAGACCTAGGTCATTTGTAAAGATGGAAAACTGTAAGCCATAGGGGGAGTTATTCATTTTCTCGATAGCTACTTCGTAGTTAGGTACTTTTACAAGACTTACAATGGGAGCAAAAACCTCTTCACAGATGATTTTCATATCATCTGTGACATCTGCTATCACGGTTGGAGGGAAAATGCCATCACGGTCTTCTCCTCCTGTGATGGCTCTGGCTCCTTCGCTTATGGCGGAACGTACCCAGCCATTGGCTCTTTGACGAGAGTCTTGGTCTATGAGTGGTCCCATAAAAGTCTCTTCATCATAGGGAGAACCTATAGTAAGTTTATTTGCCTCTTTAGCCATAAGTGTTGAAAATGCATCATATACTTTTTCGTTGACATAGATACGTTGAAGCGAGATACACACTTGACCAGAGTTATAGAATGCTCCAAAGGCACAACGTGAGGCTGCCAAATCTAAATCTGCTGAAGTATCTATATATGTTGCCGCATTGCCTCCAAGCTCAAGACTCACTTTTTTGATACCCGCTTGCTGTGTAATGATTTTACCCACGGGAACGGAGCCTGTGAAAGAAATAACCCTAGGAATGTCACTTTTAACCAAAGTAGAACCTACTTCTACGTCACCATAGACTACAGAGAGTGCATCTTTTATGGCATACTCAGACTCTACAAAAAGCTTGGCAAACATATAGGCTACCATCGGTGCTTCTGGCGTGGGTTTTAGTACTACTGTGTTCCCTGCCCCAAGTGCAGGTGCTACTTTATGAGCCACAAGATTGAGTGGAAAATTAAATGGTGTGATACACGCAACCACACCCACGGGTTCACGTCTAAAATACGCCAAGGTTTTTTTGCCAGAGGGCATCACATCTGTAGGTATGGTCTCCCCATGTAGTGATGAAAGTTCCATAGCTGTTAGACGTACTGTCTCCACACAACGTTCTACTTCTATACGCGAAAAAGCAATAGGTTTTGCCACTTCTTTTGCTAAGATTAAAGCAAAGTCTTCTTTTTGCTCTGCAAGTTTTTTAGCCACATCTTCTAACCATAAAATACGCTGAGACAGTGGAGACTTTGCTGCTGCTTTTGTAGCAGATTTTGCTATTTTCAATGCTCGTATAGTATCTTCTGCATTACAAACAGGTGCAGAGCTTACCACTTCTGCATCAAAAGGGCTTTTACGTTCATGTTGGGCTGTTTTATTTTCTTGTGTGGATCCAAAAAATATGTGGGCTTGTGCGACTTTTGACATAGAGTGTCCTTATGTAAAATTATTTAATTATAGCCAATTAGAATAAAGAATTATTTTTTACGCGAAGCAGTACACTCTGCATCATCACAATAACTCTTTTTTAACACAAACTTATAAAGCAAATCTTTGATAAATAAGAGTAGGCAAAACACCCATAAAATATTCATAATAATGTTATCTTTGTATTCAAGTCCGTAGCGTAGTTTTTTGAACTTTGTTCAAAAAATGTCCTATAATGAAAAGTTTGGCGTGCCGTCTGGCATGTGGGTTGCTTCTTGGTTTTTTGCTTCCACTTCTGCTTCGTATGCCATAATTTGTTGGCGTACTTCGTTTATCTGCTCTACTGTGACACCCTCCTCACTTGACCATGCTACTTCTACTTCTCCACCATATTCTTTACCCATCATCTCTATTTTTTGAGCGTATTCGTAGATGTCTAAGCAAACAATTCTTTCATCTGCTTCACCTTCTTCTTTCATGGTATCAAAAAGTTCTATGTACCAACGTCCCATAGGGTTAGATTTAATGACTGATTCTAAAACTACCATCTACACGCCACCGTGAAAATCTTTCTTTTTCAAGTCACCATTATAAATGATGTCTCTCACATCTACTGAATCCATATTAAGCATGTCTGGTACAACATCTGCCTCTTCTAGCTCTTTAATCGCACCTTCTAGTTCTTCTTGGTAGGTTTGCATCATATCAGCTGCCAAAACACCTTTAGTTTTTTGGATATGTACAAGCTTTTTTATCTCTTCTTCTACGCCTTTGCCGTCTACAGTAACTATCATCTTCCCTTTTTCTTTGTCTCCAAAGTGGTAATCACATACCCCTGAACTTTCTAACGCTTCTTTTACTTCATCATAATTTTTTGGTAGTACTTGAACTACAATGCTTGATACATTCATTTTATTTCCTTTCTTTATCTTATTTAATTCTAATCAAATCAGAGTAGTTTTGTAATCTCATCTAACTGCTTATCTGTCACGTATAAAACGACTCTGGAACTCTGTTCTTCACTTTTCCTCAATGCATCATAAGTGTTTTGCATCTTCATCTTTGTTTCTCTATCTATTGGAGAACGTAACGACTTGTACTCGACAAGCTCTCCATTTTTATAAACACCAGAGACGTTCGCATAAACCCAATAGTACCCATTATTCTTATGTTTATTCTTCACGTATCCCTGCCAGCTCTCACCACGTCCAAGTGTCTCCCAAATGTCTGCGAAAACTGACTTAGGCATATCTGGGTGTCTCACTATGTTATGCGGCTTACCTATGAGTTCATTCACTTCATATCCGCTGATCTTCGCAAAGGTCTCATTGGCATAAGTAATCACACCAGTAAGATCAGTCCTTGAGATGATTTCTACATCCTTAGGCACTTGTTTCTCTATAAACATATCAAATGTTGTATCCATACTCTCTCCTTTTAATTTATCATTTTAACTTCCACATCATTACCGTTGCATCATCACTGGAAGAGAAGAGTATATTTTCATCTTTAAAAATAATTGTATTGAGTGTACTCTTTTGTCCTTGAAGTTTTGCTATCAGTGACTTAGATGAACGGTTATAAATAGAAATATTATTCTTTTCATCCATCGCAAAGGCTACCCTCTTTGATGATGGGCTGAGTCCCGTGGCATAGATGAGAAAAGAGCCTTGCACATACGTACCACTGCCCATACTCACATCATACAAAGCCCCTCGTCTATCTTGCCCTGCACCAGAGACTATGCCCTGTTTAAAGTCTACTTTATACACATTATCTACATTGACAGATTTGAGTTCTTTTAGTATCTTACCTGTCTTGGTATCTATGACATTTAACACACCACTTTCACAGGCATATACTGCTTGTGTTTTATCTTCATTCAGTGCAAAATCTGAAAACTTAGACTCACTTAACTGCACACGAAAGAGCTCTTTTTTATTTTTGATATCAAAAAGTACTGCTTCGTTTGAAAGAAGTCCAAGTAAGACATGTTCTTTATTTACAAACCTTGCCTTAATAGCTGCTATTTTATCTGTGTGCATGAGTACTTGTGTAGTTGTATTGTTTTCGTGTAGCCATAAGTTGGCATACCCGCCTTTACCACTGTCACTCAAAAGTACATAGCGTGAGGCAAGTTTGTCTACGGAGAAAACACGTGCTGGCACCAAGTCTCCTATAAAATCTTTCACCTTAGGCAGTGTAATGATTTTAGAAAATACTTTTGCTTCATAGTCATACACTTGTACTGCACCATTGTCCGTGGCTACTATGAGTGTGTTGTCACGTAAGACCATGTCTTTTGCTACGCCATTTACTTTTATCTGCTGTACTGGAGTTACAACAGAAGACGCTAACAGACAAGTGACACTCAAAATAAGTATAAAAAGTTTTTTCATGCCATTAGCTCCTCTATAATACCTAGTATCATCTTAGCTATGCTCTCTTCATCTAGTTTAGTTTGTAAGCCATAGAGGTCTATCTCTGAGAGGTAGAACTCTTCTACTTCTGTACGTGCTTCTAGAGCTTTCACAAAGGATACCATCTTTTCTTCTCCCAAAACCTCTTGTATCATTTCTGTTACATGCACAAGGTAATTATAGTCCTCAGGGTCGATGGCATCAAACTCATCTGTATCATCATCGTTGTAGTTCTCATCTATGACTAGCAGGTAGCGTAATGCCGTAATCTCTTCTGTTAATGCCTTAAAAAGCTTTGGATAGCTTTGCTGTAGTGTTTCTATGTTCAAGTTGTTTGCTCCGTTATGTAATGTGCTAAGGGTACTACTGTAAAGTCTATGGCAAGGGTAGGACACCTTCCCACACAAAATCCACAGCCTGTACATTTGTCCGTGTCTATGACTGGATTAAACAAGCCATTAAAAAGTATAGCATCATCTATACACGGTTCTTTACACGAAAAACAGATAACACCATTGTGTGCCACACATCCTTCTGTACTTATACGAAAGCTAGCATTGAGTTGCTCTGATGTATGTATATTTTCTAGGTTCAAAACATTGGGTTCGCATACACTCGCACAGTCTTCACAAAAAGTACAACCACTATTTGTGAAATCTAGGCTTGGCGTACCATCTTCAAGTATAAAAATTATCTCTTCATCACAAGAAGCGACACATGCTTTACTCTCACATGTGACACACTCACTCTGGAAAAGAGACTCCTCTAAACCATAAGGAGGTCTCAGCACTAGGGGTGACTTTTCCTTGTTTTGGTCTAAAGGTTTTCTAAAAACATTTAAAAAGTCACGACGTGACGCCACTATTCAACACCTTCATTCATACTGTCTATTAAAGAAGAATGTGCTTTATTTTTGTCATCACCATAGTCAGGTCTAAATGTATTGGCTACAGATGTTTTCGTTTTTGATTGTGGTGCATGACATTGTGTACAGTTAAAACGACCCTGATATAGTGTATCAGTTTTTCTTGTCTTAGCGATTTTAACATCGGCTGTATTACTTTCACTTAGTGCCATACCTTCTTTAAGTACTTTACCGTCTTCCATATGTGTTTCTGGTCGGTAGTTTGTAAAGTGCGTTGCAGGTATAGGTGTAGAACCAACTGAAGGAGCTACTTCTGGTAAGTGACATCCTAAACATTGATTGTTCATCTTTGTAATAGGCAAAAGTCCTTCTACAGAATGAGGTATCATCGGTGGAGCATCTTTAAATGCTCTTTCAAACTTTGTTGATGTCCCAGGAGCTGGTCTATCATAATCTGCTTTATCTCCATGTGTTGTCTCTTCAGAGTAAAGATCTGTTTTTCTAAGCCCCAGTGCTTTTTCAGAAACAGAGCTTCTCTTGCCCAAGTCTTCAGACTCAATACGCTTTTTATCTGAAGCCTCAGCATTTAGATTAACATAGGATACACTTGATGCTGACACTGCTGCTGCATCAGCAAATGTGCTTGCTTTTTCAGTTTGTGTTCCTGTATCCTCCTTAATAAGCATTGACATCGCCTCTATATCTCCATCACTTAAGTTTTTTACTTGTCCGGTCATCAAATGCTTCATACTATCACCATAGGTACCTCGTTTATACCCTTTAAGTGCATCCACTATCTCTTTAAGAGCCATATCTTTTACTATCTTTGATTTACCCATAGCTGCTTTTTCAAAATGCTGTCCGTGACATCCAGTACATCCAGTAACACTTACTGCATATATACTTGAAGTCGTCAATATCGAACCAAGTGCAACCATTTTTATCAATTTTTTCATATTCTTTCTCCTTAATCTTGTTTAATAAAACTTTTAATACTAAAACCTAATGCATCATCATTGCACACATCCACACATCTACCACAGTTTGTACATTCTCCATCTGTCACAAAGAGGCTCTCTTTACTAACCATATGCAGTACCTGATTTTCCGGACAAACCACTTTACAGTCCATACATGCTGTACAGGTATCAGCATTATGTTTGACCCGTATGAGACTTTTACTTCCTATCAACGAGTAGGCAGCACCTAAAGGACACAAGTGTCCACACCATCCATTTTTGACCCCAAAGAGGTCAAAAAGGAAAATACCTAACACTATAGCTCCACCCATACCAAAACCAAAAACTATGCCTCTTTGCATGATGGTTATGGGACTCACTACTTCAAAGGCAGCCACCCCGACAAAAACAGAGACTATGAGTCCTAGTACCATTATCCAGTATCTAGCACTTCGTTTTATGAAGCGGTAATTGACTTCTTCTTTATCTAGGTTTAGCTTTCTTCTAAGCCAGTTAGCAAGGTCTGTAACCATGTTGATGGGACAAACCCAAGAACAAAAAGCACGACCACCCACCACGAAATAAAACATCATGACAAGTGCCGCTCCCAATAAAACGTCCGTTGCTAAAACAAACCCCGTTGCCAACACTTGAAGTGCAGTATAGGGATCAGCCAAAGGGATAACTCCAAATATATATGAAGTACCAAAAGTACCTGATAAAATATTCCAACCATAGGCATTGGCAGCAAAATAAAGAAACATCAAAGCTATTTGAGTCGTTCTTCTAAGAAGTAAGTATTTTATGTTGTTCATTAATACTCTACCTCCATGTTTAGATAGTCATCTGCTTTTTCTTTAGAAAGCTCTGTTGTTGTCTCATGGGCTTTAGCATCACCTACACGATCTTGGTCTTTTGCATCCCAACCTTTGACATAATGGTCACCTGCTTTACCTTTAGCAATGTCATTGGGCAGTACAAATATCGCTGGCTCTTCTGTCACACAAGCCATTTCACAAAGCCCACAGCCCGTACAGGCATTGTCTTGGACTACAGGTAATAAAAACGCATGCTTACCTGTTCTATCATTTTTCTGATATTCAAGAGTTATTGCCACATCTAAAAGAGGACAAGCTCTATAACACGCATCACATTGTATGCCCCAAAAGGCAATACAAGACTCTTTATGCACTACTGCTAAACCCATCGTAGCCTTATTTATGTCAAGCTCTTGTTTTTCATTTAAAAGGCTAGACATGTCTAAAGCTCCTGAAGGACAAACAGGCACACAAGGAATGTCTTCACACATATAACAAGGTACATCTACTGGTACAAAAAATGGTGTGCCTATGAGTAAAGCATCTCCACCTTTTGCCATCTGTAACGTACCTTCTTTTTGCTTACCCGTATTTTTGTCTACATTGGTATCTCTATTTACACAAGCCTCAGCACAAAGACCACACTTTATGCACGCCGCCAAGAAATCACTCTCAGGCAATGCACCAGGTGGTCTAAGTACCAAAGGAGAGGCTTTTACAGCATCTGTGTACCCACTCCATAACAGTCCACCAAGAGCAGCTAATCCTACGCTTTGTACACTTTTTGCCATAAAGTTTCTTCTGTTATTTGAGTGGCTATTATCTGTCATTGCTTCTTACGCCTTGTAAAGTTTTACTGCACATTTTTTAAAGTCTGTTTGTTTTGACATAGGACATGTCGCATCTAAACATACTTTGTTAATGAATACTTTTTCATCAAACCATGGTACAAACACAAGTCCTTGAGGTACACGGTTACGTCCTCTAGTCTCTACTCTTGCTTTTACCTTACCACGACGTGAGTCAACCCAGATGAGTCCACCCTGTTTAAAGCCTTTTTCTTTTGCATCTTTAGGGTGCATGTAACAAAGTGCTTCTGGTACCGCTCTAAATAGCTCAGGAACTCTCATGGTCATCGTACCAGAGTGCCAGTGTTCAAGTACACGTCCTGTACAAAGCCACATGTCATAATTTGCATCTGGCATCTCAGGAGGATCCATGTACGGTCTAGCATAGATTTTCGCTTTATTCTTAAGCGACTTTTTGTTTTTATCTTTAATCCCTTGGAGGTCACCTTGTGCTAACTTCTTAGCCAAACCACCATAGAATGCAAAGTCTTTCGTACCCGCTTCTTTTGCTGCTTTTGCTGCATACGGGTCATACTTAACATTAAATCTCCACTGTGTCTCTTTACCATCAACAACAGGCCATTTAAGTCCTCTTACTTTATGGTAAACCTCAAATGGTGCAAGGTCATGTGCATGTCCTCTACCAAATGATGCATACTCTTCAAAGAGGTACTCATGAATCATAAATCCATACCCTTTCCATGGTTTACCATCTGAACCAAGCACATTTCTACTGTCTCCACGTGATTCAGTATCATCATAACCTGCTTGAGGGAACTTGTCATTTAGTTTATATGACTTCGCTCTTTTATTTGCAAACAAGATGTCATACATAGTGGTATCTTTCGTGTAGCCCATCTTTTCAGCATCTTTAATGACGTCTGGAAGCTTTTTACCGTTTCTAAGCGTAGATTCACCCCAAAGGTCAGCAACAGTAAATCTTTTAGAAAGCTCTACCCATTGCCAAGTATCAGACATCGCGTCACCTACAGGAAGAACTTGTTGTCTCCAGTGCTGTGTACGACGCTCTGCATTACCATATGCTCCCCATTTCTCATATATCATTGCTGAAGGAAGTACAAGGTCAGATACTTTTGCAGAAATACCAGGGTATCCATCAGAAGTAACGATGAAGTTATCCATCTCTCGAGCTGCTTTTATCCAGTGAGTAGCAGACGCTGTATCTTGGTATGGATTACATACATTGACCCACGCAAATTTAATGACACCATCTTCGATATCTCTGTGGATTTTCATAATATGCTGATTACCTACTGGGTTAATGGTTCCATCTGGTACATTCCAACCTTTTTCAGTGATTTTTCTGTGTTTAGGGTTTTTCACCATCATATCTGCTGGAAGTCTGTGACAGAATGTCCCTACTTCTCTTGCCGTTCCACAGGCAGATGGTTGACCTGTAAGTGAGAACGCTCCAGAACCTGGTTTGGCTTGTTTGTTAAGTAAAAAGTGAACATTGTACGAAAGTGTATTTACCCAAGTACCACGTGTATGTTGGTTC
>OBIK01000088.1_pt1 | contig 10490 bp, 9 predicted proteins | sample 1496171 | NCBI WGS metagenome assembly OBIK01 (sample SAMEA3367191, study PRJEB22510) | hydrothermal vent metagenome | biome: marine hydrothermal vent; material: sea water | place: Cayman Islands | collected 2012-01-19 | depth 2308 m | reverse complement strand
TTGATTGTTGGGGTTGAGGTGTTTTTGTAGAAAGATGACAATTTGATATATTTATGAAATTACAAGTTAGGTTCAAATAGTAGCAACATAACATTATGTTAATAAAAATAACTTAATAATATATTAAACTCTATGAAATTTATTTTATATGCGTATAATAAGTATACAAGGAGATACTAATTATGCAAAAAACACTTTTAACTTTGGTAGCACTTTCAACTACGATAATGGCAGTTGAGTTAGAGTATGGTACAGGAACTTTTTCTATGGAGGGTGGATTTATTGGCTTAACAGGAAGTCTGTCTACTGATATAGATGCGTATAGTTTGGTTGATAGGCATAGTAATCTAATGAGTGATTTTTATTATGGATATGATTTTCATCTGTATGATTCGGAGATGATGAAACAGGGTCAGCATATATATAATGGTATGGCATCGGGTTTTAATCGTTTTTCACCTATAGATGTTCCTAAGATGGAGCATAGGGTTAAGGGGTTGGATATGAATGTTCATCTAGGCTATGATATGATTTATAGAGACCAAAATAATTTTTTTGGGGTAGGGGTAACTATGGGGGCATCAATGCCTACAATAGATAGTATATCTATGAATAAAAAACTATTTGAAAAGACCGAAGAGATACTGGAGAAGACTCAAACTAAAATCAAAACTTATAAAATAGGTCCAAGTTTTACCATGCAAAAGTCATTTAATCCTTATGTTTCTGTATATGGGACGGGTAGTTTTACGTATCAGACAGGAGAGGTAAAAAATAAGTTTATAGATGGTAAATATAGTGTTGATGGGACGTTTCAGTCCTATAATGTAGGTATGTATTTTACGCCATTTACAGATGATTATAAATTGGGTTGGTTGACTCTGAGTCCAAGACTATTTGCTACTATTGGATATAGATATTCTAAATGGAATGTAGATAAAATGGCTATTGACGTGTGTGGTTGTAAAATGGATTCGGAGATGATGGACTCTTTGGAGACAAAATTTGGTATGGATAGTTCTATTGGATATTTTGGGGTAGGGCTTTCATTTTGAGAATATAAAAAGATAGAGAGTTTAACTCTCTATACCTCTTCCTCTTTAATAGGCTTATCTACAGCTTTAGCAATAACCTCAACATAACACTCACTCCAACCATCAGCGACAACTGAATTTAATTGTGTTGATACCTCTTCAAATGAACACTCTGTTGCTAACTCAGCACTTTTTCCAAATTTACAATCAAAATCCCAATACATAGTTTTTTTGTTTGGTAAATCTTTCTTTTTTTCACGTTTTACATACTTACGAAGCTCATTTTTAATGGCATCTACGGCTCTATCTGGTTTGACTCTCTCTTGCTCTATTTTGAACACTTTTTTCATTTTATACCTCTGTATGTTAATTTTTGGTATTATATCTAAAAAGGTTATATTTAATGAAAATCACACTAAGTCTAAGTGGGGGAGGGTTACGTGGAGCAGCTCATGTGGGAGCTATTAAATTTTTAGAGGAGCAAGGTGTTACTGTTACAGCCGTTGCAGGTAGTAGTGCAGGGGCTATTGTGGGTCTTTTTTTGGCGTATGGATTAAAGAGTGATGATATGTTGGAGTTTTTAAAGAGGCTGGAGAAAAAAGAGCTTTTTGTCTGGTCTGGAATGGAAGCTACGGGAGTTTTTTCTATGAAAAGATTGGAGCAGAAGCTTATGAAGCATATACCTGTATCTTCATATAGTGAGCTAAAAATACCATTTTATACTTGTGTTACAGATATTGATACAGGTGAGCCACACTATATTGATAGTGGTAATCCTATTGCCTATACTGTAGCATCTTCGACTATTACACCTCTTTATGAAGCTAAAAAGATAGGAGATAAATTTTATATAGATGGTGGTTTTTCGGATAATCTTCCTGTTAAGCCACTTAAGTCCTATTATGAGAAAAACTTAGCAATCAATATCAATCCTCTAAGGGGTGAAAATTTGGATAGTTTTAAATCTCTGCTTATTCGCTCTATTCTTATTATGATACGCTCTAACTCTATGCCATCAAAGAAGTTAACAGATGCCTTTTTGGAGATTAAAGAGGTTGCCCATATGCATCTCTTTGATTTCTCAGAGATAGATATGGCGTACAAGGCAGGGTATGAGGAGACAAAAGCCAACTGGGAAGAGCTATCTAAACAGTTGGTATGATAGTTATTTGACTCCTAATAAAACTCTATATTTAATATACTCATAGATACTAGGATGTGACCATATTTGGGATTTTAGGTCATCTCTTTTTACTATTTTTATACTATCATTTATTACATCTTCTATAGCAGATTTCATGAGTGGAATTGCTTTTGCAATTTGATGATATGGGTAGGTATTAAAATTATCATTTTTATCAATTACTATTGTATCTTGATAGAGTATTCCACCTGTATCTATACCTTTATCTACTAGATGAACAGTTACGCCACAGTTTTCATAATCTTTTTGGGTCAATGCCCAATATCCACCATGTACACCTCTATATTTTGGGGTTACTCCTGCGTGTGTATTTAAAAAAGTTGCTTTTGTTGAGAGAAGTATCTCCTCTGATATTATTCTTGTACCATTGACGATAATAATATCGGGATTTATACTCTCTATAATCTCTTTTGTCTCTGCACTATTTACACTTTTGACATTTTTTACTAAATCTTTTTGAAAATATGAGTCATCTAAAAGATACTTCTCTTTTAGATGAGATATCTGTTTTTTTGATAATTTTGATAATATTTTATTAAATAAAATAAATATAACTTGTCCTATGACTTTTAGTAGACCCAATCTTTTGACTCTATTTTTAAGCAGGGTTTTTTTAGATACATCCTCTTCGATAATAATCTTTTGGATATTAAAACTATCATTTAAGGCATTAAACATTATTTTTGATGAGTTTCCATCAGTTACTAGCATTATTATTTTATGATTCATTTTTACCTCTTAGTTGTAGTGAAACCTCTTTCATGTTGAGTGATTTCATGTTGTATTTTTTATTTAAATATTTATAGTGTTCTAAGATTTTATTTAAAAACTCTAAGTTACTCTCTAAATCTACACCAAAGTTATGTGGATGCCACCATAGGTGAAACAGCTCTCTATTTTTGGCAGCATGGGTCATTGAGTTTTTTATTCTATTTAATTTCATACCCTCTAAAAAAGATAATTTTTTAGAAACAGGACGCAGAAATCTACTAGCAGGTATATTAAATGGAGTATTGGCTTTTAACTCATCTAAAGAGTAGGTGTTGTGTCCAGATATGTTGATATATGTATCTAATAATTTTACGGCTCTTTTTAATATAAAATTATTCTCTTCATTTTTAGGGTCATAAATCCAACTCTTTTCTGTTCCTCTATAAGATAAAATATCAAGCTTGGAGAGTACCGATAGATACTCCTCTTTCCATTGATTTCTTGGAAATACTAAACTATAAGTTTTCTCTCCTGTTTCATCTTTAATAGTCTTTATAGCTTGTTGGATATCTGCGTAAAACTCCTCTTTGGTCTGTCCCTCTTCTAGGCAGTAGTAGTGTGAGAATGTATGGGTTGCAATCTCTTGATTCTTATCATTCGATATATTTTTTATAATCTCTTGTGCAGAGTGATACTTTTTTTCTAAATGGCTATTTCTCTCTATATAAGAGTAGGGGCTTAACTTACTATTTTTATATTGTGGTAGCTTATTTGGAAAACTGTTTTTTAAATTTTCTACATCATAAAATAAGAAACCAACTGTTGCCCATGTAGCATGAATACTGTTCTGAGTGAAAGTTTTTAACAGTTGATTGATAGCCTCTTCTACTCCATCTAAATTTTTTGAGTATTGTTCGATGCTACTTTTATCTCTCATTCCCCAATATAGTTCAAAATCTAAAGATATTGTAAAAATAGCCTCTTTATTTTTTTTCATTTAAAGTTTCCTTTTAATTTTTTAACATAAGATATTATATATAATTCACCCTTAAGTATCTCTAACCTGTAAAATATAATAATTTAACATATTTTATAATATTTTATGTTACTTTTGCTGAAATTATAAAAAATTGGTATAATTCGTAAATATATAAAAGTTAGGAAAAAAATGGAACATAAAGCAAGGGTACTAATAGATTGTGAAGATGCTAAAGGTTTGGTATATAAAATTTCAAAAGTCTTTTATGATAGAGATTTAAATATTGAAAATAATCGTGAATTTGTAGATAAAGAGCAGGGAAAATTTTTTATGCGTACAGTGGTGACAGGTGATTTTGATAGTGATGAATTGAGTATATCATTAAAAGCAGTTATTCCAAATGATGCAAACTTACAAGTTATCGAACCTAAGAGAAAAAAGATAGTAATTTTAGCCACAAAAGAGTCTCACGCTTTGGGTGATATACTTATTCGTTATGAGGCAGGAGAGTTGGATGCCAATATAGAAGCTGTAATTGCTAACCATGATACTTTAGAGGGGTTAGTAAAAAGATTTGATATCCCATTTTTTAAAGTGAGTGCTGAGGGTTTGAGTCGAGAGGAGCATGAGCTTAAAGTAATGGAGATAATCGACCAACATCAGTTTGATTATATCGTATTAGCGAAATATATGCGTATTTTAACACCTACATTTGTATCAATCTACTCTAAGAGAATTATTAATATCCATCACTCGTTTCTACCTGCCTTTATCGGTGCAAACCCATATAAACAAGCTCATAAACGTGGTGTTAAGATTATTGGAGCAACGGCTCACTTTGTGACAGATGATTTAGATGAGGGTCCTATTATAGCCCAAGAGGTTATCCCAGTAAATCACCGTTTAGAGTGGAAAGATATGCAAAGAGCAGGGAGGGATGTAGAGAAGATTGTCCTCTCTAGGGCTTTGAACTTAGTACTAAATGATAGAGTTTTTGTACATGGAAACAAGACAATAATATTTTAAACTCTAAAATTCTCGCTCGTACGGCAATACTCAGTCATAAAACACCCATCACATTTGGGTTTGACTGCTTTACATCTGTATCGTCCAAATAGTACCATTGCTTGATGCAATAGATGTAGTTCAGTTTTAAATTTTTTACTTAGGGTCTCTTCTGTTTTTATGGCTGTTTTGTCATCAGAAAGCCCTAAGCGATGAGCAACTCTAAAGACATGGGTATCCACTGCCATTAGATTTGCTCCTGTATACTCTATGAGTACCACATTTGCAGTTTTCTGTCCTACTCCTGCTAGTTTCATTAGTTCATCTCTAACTAGTGGTATCTCTCCATCGTAGTTTTCTATAACTGATTGTGCCATTTTTATTAAGTTCTTGGCTTTGTTATTATAGAAAGAGCAGCTATTTAGATATAACTTGACATCCTCCAAATTGGCATTGGCAAGTTTAATAGGAGTAGGGTAGGCTTCGAAAAGTGCAGGGCTTATGATATTGACCCGTTTATCGGTGCATTGTGCTGATAAAATAACGGCTATAAGCAGTTCATATATGTTTTTGTAGTTTAGTTCTGTAATAGAGTTAGGATAGTGTTCTAAAAATAGAGTTTTTATACTCTCAATCTCTTTTTTGGTTGCTTTTTTCATTTGAAAATATTAGAGTTTTTTTCTTAAGTTAAGATAAATTTGTTTACTAACTGTTTATTATTTTAAGATATACTAGTTAAAATATGTTTATGTTAATATAAGTTTAAAATAAGGAACTACCTTGATTGTAAAAAGTATATCTAAAGTATTGATTTTATTAATACTCTCTAGTCTATTGTTATTGTCAGATATTGTCGCAAGTGTTAATCAAAAAGATATAACACGTGAAGATATTGACCATTTTTTAAGTGAAAGTCTTCCCGATACCAATTATGACCTTATGAGTAATATGGATAAGCAAAAAGTTATAAACCAACTTGTTGATAGAGTATTGTATTTATCCGTTGCAAAAGATGAGAATATAGAAGATGACGAGGAGTATAAACGAGTACTCAAAAGAGAATCTGAAAATCTTATGCTAACGATTTGGATGAAAAGACGTGCCGAACGTATTTCTGTTACAGACAGAGAGATTAAGGAGTACTATAATACGCATGAGCATGAGTTTAGACAAGTCTCTTCTGCTTCTGCACGACATATTCTAGTGCCGACCATGTCAGAGGCAAAAGATATTATCTCTCAGCTTGAAAATAGTAGAAATTTGGAAAAGAGATTTATCTCTTTGGCAAAATTGAAATCAACAGGTCCGAGTGCTGTTAATGGTGGAAATTTAGGTTGGTTCAATCACGACCAAATGGTAAAAGAGTTCTCTGATGCTGCTATGAAAATTAGAGTAGGAGATATAAGTAGAGTCCCTGTAAAAACACACTTTGGATACCATGTTATCTATATAACCCAAAAGCGTCCAGCAGGTAAAATTGAGCTTGAAAAAGTCAAAGATACTATTGAAAAAGTGATTAAAGCCAAAAAATTCAAGAAATACTTGGCGCAGTTGCGTGAAAAGCTGAAGAAATCTGCCAAAATTAGTGTAAAATAACAATAAAATTATAAGGTGTATAAAATATGGCTCAAAAAATATTAGATATTTTACCAAGTGGTGTTCTAAGTGGCGATGAGGTTCAAAAACTATTTTCAATAGCAAAAAGTGAAGGGTTTGCTATTCCTGCTGTTAATGTTGTTAGTACATCTTCTGTCAATGCAACATTAGAAGCCGCTTCTAATGTAAACTCTCCTATTATCATACAGTTCTCTAATGGTGGTGGAGATTTTTACGCAGGAAAAGGTCTAAGTTCTGACCAACGTGCAGTATTAGGAACTATCTCAGGTGCAAAGCACATTCATACTGTAGCAGAGGCGTATGGTGTCCCTGTCTTGATACACACAGACCATGCTGCTAGAAAACTTCTTCCGTGGATTGATGCTCTGCTTGATGCAAGTGAAGAGCATTTTAAAGTTTATGGAAAACCTCTCTTCTCTTCACATATGATTGACCTCTCAGAAGAGCCAATAGAGGAGAATATCGCTACTTGTAAAGCCTATCTTGAAAGAATGTCAAAGATTGGAATTACATTAGAGATAGAGCTAGGAGTGACAGGTGGAGAAGAGGATGGTGTAGACAACACAAAGATAGACAATGCACTACTCTACACTCAGCCAGAAGAGGTAGCTTACGCCTATGAGGAGCTTAAAAAAGTATCAGATATGTTTACCATAGCTGCCTCATTTGGAAATGTACATGGGGTCTATAAACCTGGAAATGTGGTATTAACACCAAGTATCTTAGACAACTCTCAAAAATATATCCAAGAGAAGTTCAATACCGATTCTAAACCTGTAGATTTTGTCTTCCACGGTGGTTCAGGTTCAACACTAGAAGAGATAAGAGAGGGGATAGAGTATGGTGTAATCAAAATGAATATAGACACCGATACACAGTGGGCATATTGGGATGGAATCCGTGCTTATGTCGAGCAGTATCACGCCTATCTCCAAGGACAAATTGGAAATCCTGAGGGTGAAGATAAGCCAAATAAGAAATATTATGACCCAAGAAAATGGTTACGAGAGGGTGAACTATCTATTGTTAAGAGATTAGAACAGGCATATTCTGACTTGAACTGCTTGGATAGGAATTAAAATATATAGGGAGCAATCTATTGCACCCTATTAATTAGAAATTATTCTTTTGGTTAAATAAATTTATACCTTACAACTTCCTCTTATAAAACTCCACCACCAAAAGCCCAACCCCAACAACTATCAAAATGAAAACAATAGAACCGATAATCACCTCTGATTGTATCGGTTGGCTTAAATCAAACATTAAGCCACGACCTCGCCACAACGTTCACACGCACTCTCTTCGTCACTAGAGGCAAATCTCCAACATCTTGGACATTTGGCTCTTTGTGCTTTATGTACTGTAAAACTCATGCCATTTATATCAAAGCTTCCTATCTGTTCGCCATCACAAGAGGCTTTTATATCTGAAACCATAAACCAATCTTCTAGGTTCTTAGCATCTTTAATCTCAAATTGACTTATATCTCCTGCTATTTCAAGCTCTAGTGTAGATTTAATAAGCTTCTCTTTTTTGAGTTTGTCAATAGATTCAGAGAATTTCCCTCTAGCTTCTATTAGTAGTTTATCATCAAATGACTCACCTACATCAGGAAGCTCTTCATATACTAAATCAAATACATTCTCCATGTCACCCTTAATTATTTCAGGAGCATAATCCAATACTTCATCTATCGTATAAGTAAGTACAGGAGCTACAAGAGCCATCATCGCTTTAGATATAAGTACCATCGCCGATTGTGTTGACATTCTTGTAGCAGAATTTTGACCATCACAATAGAGTCTATCTTTGGTGATGTCCATGTAGATTCCACTAAGCTCATTGGTTACAAAGTTGTTTAGTGTGGCAAAACCTCTTAAAAAGTCATAATCTTGGAATGAAGCATTTACTGAATCGAAAACCTCTTTTGCACGGTTTAAAATCCATCTATCTATCTCATTATACTCATTTGGTTCTACTAGTTTTTCTAAACCCTCTACATTCATAATCAAAAATCTAAAGGTATTTCTTAGTTTTCTATACTGCTCTGCTGTCTGCTGTAAAATTCCATCGGAGATTTTCAAGTCTGATTGATAATCTGAAAGAGCAACCCATAAACGCAAAATCTCTGAACCATACTGCTTGATTACTTTATCAGGAGCGATTACATTACCCTTTGATTTTGACATCTTTTCACCTTTTGAATCAACGGTGAAACCATGTGTGATTAGTGTCTTGTATGGTGATTTTTGATGAATAGCAGAACTTAACAATAGAGAAGTTTGAAACCACCCTCTGTGTTGGTCAGAACCTTCGATATAGAGTGAGCTTGGATACTCACCTGCATCATAATTCCCACTATCTAGCACAGCATTCCATGTAGCACCACTATCAAACCATACATCTAAAATATGACCTACTTTTTCAAGCTCATCTGCTTTGTACTCACACTCAGGATGAAGAAGCTCTGCTATCTCCATATCGTACCAAACATCTGTACCTTTTTCTTCAAAAATATCAGCAATAAAGTTTAAAACTTTCTCATCAAAGATTACTTTTTTAGTAGCTTTAATTCTAAAGAATGCTATTGGTACACCCCAAGAGCGTTGACGAGAGATACACCAATCTGGACGACCCTCTACCATAGGTTTTAGTCTGTTTTTTGAACTCTTAGGGTAAAACTCAACCTCTTCAATAGAGCTTAGTGCCGACTCTCTTAATGTCTCATCCGAACCATTTGGTTTGTCATCAACAGAGATAAACCATTGATTGGTTGCTCTATAGATAAGAGGCTTTTTGGTTCTCCAACAGTGTGGGTATGAGTGGGTAAACTTCCCAACTTTGAGTAGAGAATCACCAAGAAGCTCTAAAATCTTCTCATTGGCTTTAAAGATGTGCATTCCCACAAAATCTTGGGCATTTGGAAGCAAGTTCAGTCCTACTACAGACTCATCAAAACAACCACGCTCATCGACAGGCATTACTACTTCAAGACCATTTTTCAGACCGACTTTGTAGTCATCTTCACCATGTCCAGGGGCTGTATGAACACAACCTGTACCACCGTCCATTAGAACATGGTCACCTAGAACTATTTTTGAACTTCGTCCGTTAAGTGGATTAATCGCCAACATATCAGCCATCTCAGTTGCAGCGATTTTTCTACTCGCATGACCAGAGACCACACCCTCTTCTATCATGGTATCGTATCGTGCTTCTGCTACGATATGCCCATCATCGGTGAGTATATACATCTCTTCAGGGTTTAGGGAAATACCTGTATTTGCAGGAAGTGTCCAAGGGGTAGTCGTCCAGATAACCACTCCTGCATCTCCATTAATATCTAGCTTCTCTTTTGCCATATCTGAAAGCTCAAAGTTCACATATAGAGTATAGTCCTCTTTATCCTCATACTCTACCTCTGCGTCAGCCAAAGCCGTACGAGCAGCCCATGACCAAAAAATAGGTTTATGACGCTCTACAAGTAGACCTTTTTTTGCCACTTCACAAAGGGTTCTGTATATATTCGCTTCAAATTTAAAGTCCATTGTAATGTAAGGGTTTTCCCAATCAGCCATAATTCCCAACTGTTTAAATCCCTTTTTTTGACCCTCAACAGCTTTTTGTGCTGTGATACGACAAATCTCTCTAAACTTAGAAACAGAAAGCGTCTCTTTTTTAGCCGTTCCCATTTTATCTTCAACTTTTTGCTCAATAGGAAGCCCATGACAATCCCAACCTGGAACCATACGTACCGATTTACCTTGAAAATAGTTATATTTTAAAATAATATCTTTAAGTGTTTTATTCAAAGCATGACCGATGTGAATGTCACCATTGGCATACGGAGGTCCATCGTGAAGAGTGAATATTTCAGCACCCTCACGCTTGGTTTTCATCTGTTCATACATATTGGCATCATACCAAGCCTTGTATC
>OBIK01000087.1_pt1 | contig 10949 bp, 10 predicted proteins | sample 1496171 | NCBI WGS metagenome assembly OBIK01 (sample SAMEA3367191, study PRJEB22510) | hydrothermal vent metagenome | biome: marine hydrothermal vent; material: sea water | place: Cayman Islands | collected 2012-01-19 | depth 2308 m | reverse complement strand
AATTTACCCCCTTTAATATTCAAATCTATAGTCACCCTAATCAATGCCCATTTTTTATACAAAAAAAATCCATAAATTAAAACTAAACTTAAAAATTTGTACCTTTTTTAACCACAAATATCACATCTTCCCCCTCGCTATTTCTATGATATTAAGATAAAATCGACCATCAAATTTAAAAAGGATAAGATTATGCTAGACAATCCGTCGTATATTATCGACACCTTCTTTGCCATCTTTGCGATGGTTCTTATTATACTTATGGTACCAGGCTTTGCCATGCTAGAGGCAGGATTGGTGCGTACCAAAAATGTTACTGCTGTGCTTACCATGAATGTTATGATTTATGCTGTGGCTTCTATGAGCTTTATGCTTATTGGGTATGAGTATGCTTTTGGTTCTTGGGACCATCAAGATGGTATCTCTAAGTATGCTTTTTTTCTATTTCAGATGGCATTTGTAGGAAAAGTAGTTAATATTATGAGTGGAGGGGTTAGTGAGCGTTCACGGATTATTCCTCTCTCTTTGTTTACTATTGCTGTGGGTGCATTTATCTATCCTACGATTGTAAATATCACATGGGGAGCAAACTTTTTAGCAGATACTCCGTTTGATATCTCTGCCATGTCTGACCTCGCTGGGTCTACGGTTATTCACTCAACAGGTGGTTGGGCTTTGATGGCGGCTATTTTGATTATGGGTGCAAGATACGAAAAATATCATAAAAATGGTCGAGTTAAAGTTATCCCTGCTTCTAATATCCCGTTGGTAACATTGGGTGCATTTTTACTATGGATTGGTTGGTTTGGATTTAATGGTGGTTCAGTTGGCTCTATCTCTTCAAAAGAGAATGCTGACGCTGTGGCTCTGACCATTATGAACACCAATACAGGTGGTCTATCAGGTGCGATTGCTGCGTGGGCTCTTACCTACTTTAGATATAAAAAGTTTGATATTACTATGATTTTGAATGGTGCTTTGGGTGGGCTTGTAGCAGTTACAGCAGGTCCTGACCAGTTCTCTATGTATCAACCTATCTTTGTTGGTGGAATTGGTGGTGCATTGGTAGTATTTTTTGTCCCATTTTTTGATAAACTAAAGCTAGATGACCCTGTTGGTGCATTGTCTGTTCACTTGGTCAATGGTATTTGGGGAACACTTGCTGTTGCTATATTTGTTGATGGTGTAAGCTATTGGGGGCAAATTAAAGGTATACTTATAGTTGCAGTAATTGTGTTTCCAATCTCATTTATTGTTATCTATCTTATTAATAAATTGTTCCATTTAGCAGCAGATAAAGAGGAGCAGTTGATAGGAATTGATGAGGCAGAGTGTGGTATGTTGGCATACCCAGAGTTTAAACGAACTATATAAAAACAAAGGAAAAAAAATGAAAAAGATAGAAGCGATTATCAAACCATTTAAATTAGAAGACGTTAAAGATGCTTTGGTAGAAGTAGGGATTGAGGGAATGACCATTTCAGAGGTCAAAGGTTATGGACGACAACAGGGACACTCCGAGCTTTACCGTGGGGCTGAGTATGTAGTTGAGTTTATTCCAAAAGTAAAAATAGAGATTATTGTAAGTGGTGAAGAGTTTGCCAATGCAGCTATAGAAGCTATTATCTCAGCAGCACATACAGGAAAAATTGGTGATGGAAAAATCTTTGTAACTGATATAGAGAGAACCATTCGTATTAGAACAGGTGAAGAGGATGGAGAGGCTCTATAAGCCTCTTATACTAATCAATCTCATGTTCAAAAACCAAATCAAGTTGTTCAAACTGTAGATGATTTTGAATTATCTCTCCTAACTCTTTACTATCTAATAGAGAGTAGGAGATTAAACTCTCATGAACATCTCTCTTATAAATTTCGGTTAATATAGTGATGTACTCCTCTTTTAAATAAGGTGTAACAGTTTTTAAATCATTTAAGATATCAACACGATACTCTTCAAAATTATCTTTACCATAATCACCTGATAGTTCATCTTTGTCTACATCATAAACGGCATACAACATTCTTCTAAAAATAAAATCTTCAAAGTTTTTAGCCAAAACCTCTGTCTCATTCATATCGTTCCAAATGAGAACAACTGAACACTCCCCTTTCGTTTTAATATTTTTATAAAAAGCATAAATATTACCCTCATCTGTCTTTGCAAAAGGTATAAATTTATGCTTCTCTATATCCCACAACTCATCGAACTTAAAATCAAACATACCCTCAGGTGTCAACAACTCAAAGTCAAAACCCCCTGTATGTAAAAAAAGTGGTGGATTCTCTTTGATATTAGGATATATAGTTTTTGCCCAATTCTCATCTGATGCAAATGGTGTGGTTCTACCATCCATCCAATCTAGCATCTTATCATTCCATAACTCTTTGAAGATTTTAGGATATGTATGGTTATATTTAGACTCAAGCTCTTTTAATGTCATCTATGTTTACCTTTTGTATTTAATTGAAAAATCTAATCTCATAACTATAACTAGCTTAAACTAAATTAAACATGAAAAAAACTACATCGCATCAGCCACTTTAAGATAAAGACCCATTAGTTCCAACTGTGCATCTATTTTATAGATATCTTGGTCAATCTGACGAACTTTTAGGGTATTGGTCACTATCTCTGTATCATATGAAGTGGCATCTCCTGCCTGTTCCAAATCATACGCTACTAGCTCCATATTTGCATAATGGTTAGCATCCTCTTTTGATAAGGCTATTTTTTTGTCAATAATAGCTAGACGTTTCTTGATAAGTTTTAGATTATTAGCAATCTCTTTTTTCTTATCTTCTAGGGATAGTTGTGCGTTCATGTGGTCTATTTTTGATATCTCTACATCTTTCATCATGTTTATATTTAGAGGAATAGAGACCCTAAAACCATAGTTGTAGTACTCACGCTTTAGGCTTGACCCTGAGGCTGAGAAAAGTGGATTTAAATCCTCATTTATATATCTACCTGTTAAAGCAACTTCGGGTAGGTATTTTGACCATGTCATGTAGTTATAGTGCTTTTTCTCCTCTATTCGTGAAACATCTCTTTGTAACTCTAATTGACCATCATGATATCGTTTCTCATCTATCATAGCGAAGTTTGGTATTTTAAATTTATATGGGTCATTATCACTAATAAGTGCAAACTGATTCTCTAACTTGGCGATGGAGAGTTCTATATCTAGCTTTGATGTTATATCTCTGTTATGTTTAAGAAGCGATTGGTCATAGAGAGTACGATTGGTTAACCCTGCATCATAGGACTCTTTTTGGATTATCATATCTAGCTTATCATTTTTGATTAGATGGTCAAATTTTTCTAGTTGAAGATGTGATTTTCTTAGATTATATATAATATTAAGTGCTTGTGAGATTAACTCTCTTCTTTGAATCTCTATATCTAAGCTATTGGCATAGCCTTGGGCTTTTGCATATTTTAGAGCGGCCCAAATACCTCCCGATTTAAAAATCGGTTGGTCTACAGATATTAAAAACTGTCCTGTACCTATGGTAGAGGAGAATTGACTAGAGTAACTCTTGGAGTACTGTAGTCTAATCGGATTTATCCAAGAGTTTTCTAGTTTATCAGTGGCGACACTACTCTGCTCTTGTTTGTTATCAAGCAGAGCATCTCTATTGCCTGATAAGATATCCCTTAACTCATTAGCTACCAATAGAGAGGTAAATAAGAGACTAGATAGAAAAAAGAGCTTTTTCAAAACGCTTAAACCCTTCATCTATCTCATCTTTTGTGATGGTCAATGATGGTAGAAATCGAACGGTATTTCGTCCTGCTGGAAGGACAATTAGACCCTCTTGCATACTATTTGCTAAAACGGCTCTCATAGTATCATTATCTTTAGCACGTAATCCTCTCATAAGCCCTATTCCTACCTCTTTATCAAAGATATTAGAGTGTTTGGCTAGTATCTCTTTTAGTCTCTCTTCAAAATAGTTTAGAGTCTTTGCCAACTCTCCACTATCATCTAATTTACTCAACACTTCAAGCACAGCTAGACCTGCTGTTGTACTCATGTAGTTACCACCAAAAGTACTACCGTGGTCACCTGCTGTTAATATATCTTTATGCTTAGTTAAAACTGCTCCAATAGGCATACCACCACCTAAACCTTTGGCAAGAGTAATGATATCAGGCTCAATATCATAAAGATTTGAAGCCAACATCTTACCTGTACGATAAACTCCTGTCTGCACCTCATCAACAATAAGCAAGATTTGAGCCTCCTTTAAATGAGAAGCTAATTTTTGTATCTCATCTATTTCAAAAGGTTGCACACCACCCTCACCTTGAACAAGCTCTATTAGTACAGCTACTGTCTCATCATCTATATTTTCATAAACATTCTCTATCTGCGTAACATACGAGAAACCATCAGGATATGGGGCAAAATTTGGTGTATGAAAACTCTCTTGACCTGTCGCTTTTACTGTGGTGATGGTTCGTCCATGAAAAGAGTGTTCTAAAGTAATGACCTTATAACGCTTTTTCTCAAACTTGGTCTCACCATATTTTCTTGCTATTTTAATAGCTCCCTCGTTCGCTTCTGCTCCTGAGTTTGCAAAAAATATCGCTCCATCATAATTAGCAAGTTTACAAATCTGTTCTGCTAATTTAGCTTGTGGCTCTATCACTTGTAAGTTTGAGATGTGCATAATATTTCTTACTTGTTCAGATAATGCTTCTATCATAACAGGATTGGCATGACCTATAGAGTTTACCCCAATTCCTGATGCGAAATCTATAAAGTCTCGTCCATTCTCATCAAAGAGTGTTGAGCTTTCTCCTTTTATGAAATTGATATAGCTTCGTCCGTATGTCTGTAGTATATATTTTTTATCTAATTGTTCTAAATTCATTTTTTAATTATTTCCTTACTCTATATGCTCTTGTGTGTCTCATTGCTTCTATGCTCAAACGGTAGTTTTGCACCACCCATAAGGTGAAAATGTAGATGGTAAACCTCTTGTCCCCCATCATCTCCATTATTGGTTGTAAGCCTGTATCCACTCTTATCTACACCCATAAGTGTTGCAACTTCTTGTATAAAAGGGGTCATTTTAGCCATCATATCAGCAGGGGTATCTTGAAAACAATCCACATGTTTTTTTGGAACAATCAAGATATGCACAGGTGCTTTTGGGTACAAATCATGAAAAGCTATAAACTCCTCATTTTCAAGAACATTATTACTAGGAATCTCTCCATTTACTATTTTACAAAAAATACACATCGCTTATCCTTTTTACTAAATTTGAGAGATTATAACACATTCAATCCCACTATTTAGTATATTTTAGATAAAATTGCACAAATAATAAAATAATTGAACAGAGGTTATTTTGAAACACTTAAAAGAAAAAATCACACAAGCGACAACAATTGAACTACTAGAAAAAGTACGAATAGGACTTTTTGGTAAAAAAGGTGCAATGGCAGTAGAGTTTGCAAAACTCAAAGATGTCCCAGGACCTGAAAAAAAAGCATTTGCTGAGGGTCTTAATAAAAGTAAAACCGATTTACAAAAACATTATGATGATAAGTATGAAATATTAAAAAAAGAGGCAATAGAAGAGATTTTGAAATCAGAATCTATTGATGTCTCTCTCTATGGAGATTTAGATGCTAGAGGTGCATTGCACCCTGTCATGGATACGATGGATAAGATTATTGACTACTTTGTAGCTCTTAACTTTGCAATTGAAGATGGTCCAAAAATAGAGGATGATTTTCATAACTTTGAAGCTCTTAACCTTCCTAAAAATCACCCTGCTAGAGATATGCAAGATACTTTTTTCTGTAGAGATGGAGCAGTTCTACGAACACACACCTCTCCTGTACAAATCCGTACCATGCTAAGTCAAAAGCCACCAATACGGATGATTGCACCTGGTGCTGTTTTTAGAAAAGATTATGACATTACCCATACACCAATGTTTCATCAAGTTGAGGGGTTGGTGGTTGATACCAAAGGTGAAGTGAGCTTTGCCAATCTAAAATCTATCATGTCTGACTTTTTGCACTATATGTTTGGAGATGTAGAGATACGATTTAGACCAAGCTTCTTTCCGTTTACTGAGCCATCTGCTGAGGTTGATATATCTTGTATTTTCTGTGAAGCAAAAGGGTGTCGTATCTGTTCACATACAGGTTGGCTAGAGGTGCTTGGTTGTGGTATTGTTGATGAGAATGTTTTCAAGGCTGTTGAGTATGAAAATGTTAGTGGTTACGCCTTTGGGCTTGGTGTAGAGAGATTTGCAATGCTATTGCACAAAATACCTGACCTTCGAATGCTGTTTGAGGGAGATAGAAGACTATTGGAGCAGTTTAGATGATAGTAACAAGAACATGGTTAAATAATTTTATAGATATAAGTGAAGTGAGCGATGATACGCTCTATAAAACATTAAACTCAATCGGGCTTGAAGTAGATAATATCAAGACTTATACTATTCCTGCAAAAGTTGTGGTAGGAAAAATAATATCATGTGAAAAACACCCCGATGCTGACAAGCTTAATGTTTGTCAGATTGATATCGGTGTGGCTACACTACAGATAGTATGTGGTGCTGCTAATGTGGTTAATGCTGAGTATGTGGCAGTGGCTACAGTTGGTGCAAAACTTGGTGATGATTTTAAGATTAAACACGCAAAACTTCGTGGAGTAGAGAGTGAGGGTATGGTCTGTTCATCTTCTGAGCTTGGTCTTCCTAGTATGGGTGATGGGATTTTAATACTTGATGAGAGTATTGGTGAGCTTGTCATAGGTAGGGAGTTAAATGAGTATAAAAAGTTTGCAGATACGGTTATAGAGATAGAGCTAACTGCTAATCGTGGTGACTGTCTTAGTATCCATGGAGTAGCAAGAGATTTATCCGCAGCACTTCAACTTCCACTAAAAAAGGTTGAGTATGAGAGTCAAAACCTAGAGAAGATTGGACTTGCTCGTGTGGCTGAGCTTAAAACCTCTGCAAAAATAAAAGGTTCATTGAAATATGTGATGGCAGATATAGAGCATATCTACACCTCTTTACTTATCTCACTTCGCTTGGCTTTTATAGATGAAAAATCAGATACAGAGATTGAAAATTTTACTAAGTATGTCACCCATACTACAGGTGTTATCTTACGTGCTTATAAAACTAGAAATTTTTTACTAGAAAAGGGTGACAAAATCACCATCACAGCAACTAGCAAAAATGACATCACATATATAGAAGCAAATGGTCAACCATTTAGTACTTTAGGTGTTTCACAAAATAAAGAGGCTAAGGCTGATGACAAGACTCTAAAAGTTCTATTTGAAGCTAGTTATGTCAACCCAAATATCCTAGTAGATGCCGTAGCAGAAAACTCTTTGAAAACAGATGACCTATATTATAATACTTCACGTGGTAGTGAGCCTGATTTAAACATTGGTACTACTTATCTTATCTCTCTTCTTGAACAGCATAGTGGTTGTAACTTTTTTGATGGTTCACTCTCTGTTGAAGAGGAGTTAGAGGATTATATCATCACCATAAAAGATAGAGAAATTTCTAATATTATTGGTAAAGATATTGAAAAAATAGAGATAATAAATATCCTCTCCTCTCTTGGATTTAAGATTCAAAGCTCATCAGAAGATATATTTGCAGTTACTGTTCCTCTATTTAGACATGATATTCTAAACGTTCAAGATATCAGCGAAGAGATTGTCCGTATTATAGGTATTGACAATATTGAAGCCAAAGCACTTAACTTTACAGAACAACAACGTATAAACACTACGACTATACGTCACCAAGCAAGAAAAGTATTGAGAACACGTGCAATAGTTAGTGGATTTGATGAGACTATATCTTATGCTTTTTCGGATAAATCTCTACTAGAAAAATATGGTTTTCCACTTATTAAAGAGGGTCTTGATATAATCAACCCTATCACGGAAGATTTAAATACATTAAGAAGCACCATACTTGTCAACCTACTCATTTCAGCAAAGAGAAACGTAAGCTACTCACAAAAGTCTATAGCACTATTTGAAGTGGGTACAGTATTTGATAGCAATCGTCAAGAGAAAGAGCTTTTTAGCCTTATTTTTTCAGGACAGAGAGAGGCAGAGAGTGTCTCAAATGCAGGAAAACCAAAAGCGATTGATTTTGAGACCTTTAGTAAAAAGCTCTCTGCAATTATTGGAAACTTTCAACTAAGAAGCACAACAGAGCATAATACCCTACTTCACCCATATCAGTCTGCTGATATTATTATTGATAATAACGTATGTGGATTTATGAGTAAACTTCACCCAACTGTAGCTGATGAGTTTGATTTAGGAGATACCTTTATCGCAGAGATATCATTTGATGCACTTATTCCTAAACATATCAATGCCACAGCAATTTCAAACTTCCAAGGTGTCTATAAAGATTTAAGTTTAGTAATAGATAAAAATATCCCTTATCATCAGATTGCTACTAGCATTGAGGGTCTAAAATTACCACTGCTTAAAAAATATTTTCCTATAGATATCTATGAGGATGAGTCACTAGAGAACAAAAAGAGTCTAACCGTTAGGCTCTTTATTCAATCACTTACAGGGACACTAGAAGACAAAGATAGTGAAAATATCACGAGCAAAATAATAACTGCACTAGAGAAGCAGTATGGAGCAAAACTTCGATGAGAAACATAACCATTACAGCACACACCAAAGAGTTCTCTTTGAGGTGTGATACAATCGCTCCTGATAAATCTATCTCACATAGATGTGCTATGTTCTCTCTTCTATCCAATCAGCCCTCACATATCAAAAACTTTTTATTGGGTGAAGATACTCTCTCCTCTCTCTCAATTGCCGAGCAACTTGGAGCAGAGGTTAAAAGAGATGGGGCAGAGATTACTATTACTCCTCCTAAACTATTGAGTGAACCTAGTGATGTTCTTGATTGTGGAAATGCAGGAACAGGAATGCGTCTCTATGCAGGACTATTAGCAGGAATAAAGGGTTCATTTATCTTAACAGGAGACAAATATCTAAGAAGCAGACCCATGAGCCGTGTTACTAATCCTCTTCGAGATATTGGAGCAGTTATAGATGGTAGAGAAGATGGAAACCTAGCACCTCTTGCTATTCGTGGAGCAAGACTTAAACCATTTAAATACCACTCACCTATCGACTCAGCACAAGTAAAATCTTCTCTAATCTTAGCAGGACTACAAGCAAACAGAAAAAGCTACTACAAAGAGAACCTCCTCTCTCGTGACCATACAGAGAGAATGTTACGTGGTATGGGTGCAGATATCCAAACCAATAATGGTGGTTGGATAGAGATAGAGCCACTTTCCAAACCTCTAAACCCTTTAAATATTACTGTACCTGCTGACCCATCTAGTGGATTTTTCTTTGCAGTTGCGGCTGCCATTACTCCTAATAGCCAAACTGTTATTCAAAATGTTACACTTAACCCTACACGAATAGAGGCATATAAGGTTCTCCAAGAGATGGGAGCAGAGATAGAGTTTATAGAAAAAGAGAATATATATGAGCCTATTGGTGATATCTCAATTAAGTATAGTGGAAAACTAAATGCTATTACTGTTGAGAAAAATATCGCATGGCTTATAGATGAGCTACCTGCTCTATCTATTGCAATGGCTGTAGCAGAGGGTACTTCTGTGGTTAAAAATGCCGAAGAGCTACGCGTAAAAGAGAGTGATAGAATCTCTACTGTATTAGAGGGATTAAACTCTTGTTCTATTGAGACTATTGAGCATGATGATGGCTATGAGGTTATCGGAGGAACAGTTAAATCTGCTACAGTAAACTCTTACGGTGACCACCGTATCGCTATGAGTTTCTCTATTGCAGGAACTATCTGTGGTATGAGCGTTAAAGATGTCGATTGTATTGATACCTCTTTTCCAAACTTTTTTGATATACTCTGCGAAATTACAACAGTAAAATAAATCAAAAAGGTACAACAATGAAAATAGAATTAGCAGAGAGTTATGGCTTTTGTTATGGTGTAAAACGTGCAATTGATATAGCAGAAAAACATGAAAATAGTTTAACCTATGGACCACTCATTCATAATAAAGATGAGATAAATAGATTAAAAGAGGGCTTCAATATCGGATTAGCAGAGGGAATTCAAGATATCAAAAAGAATGACACCGTGGTCATACGAACACATGGAATTCCAAAAGATGAACTAAAAGTTTTAAAAGCACAAGATAACAAGGTGATAGATGCCACCTGCCCCTATGTTACAAAACCTCAACAGATTGTAGAGGAGATGAGTGGCTCTGGCTACTCTGTAGTTATCTTTGGAGACAAAAAGCACCCTGAGATAAAAGGAGTTTTCTCTTATGCTGAGGGGGAACAAGCTTTTATTGTTTTAGATGAAGCTGAATTAGCTGAACTCCCTTTGCGAAATAAAGTAGCCGTTGTCGCTCAAACCACTAGAAAACCTGAAGATTTTCTAAAAATAGTAAATGCTCTAATATTAAAACATAAAGAGGTACGTGTTTTTAATACTATATGTAATGCCACTTTTGAAAACCAAGATGCAGCTTCTGATTTGGCAAAAGATGCTGATGTGATGATTGTTATTGGAGGAAAACACTCTTCAAATACCAAACAGCTACATAGCATCTCTAGCCACTTCTGCAAAGACTCATATCTTATAGAAAATGAGTCTGAACTACAACTAGAATGGTTTAAGGATAAAAATTTTTGTGGTATCTCAGCAGGTGCTTCTACTCCTGATTGGATTGTTCAAAATGTTATCAAAAAAATAAAAAAATTATCATAACTTTTCATTTCACATTAATCAAAAAAGAGTATAATTAGCCCAAAATTAGGCTAGGCAAGGATTAGTAAGTATGATGAAATTCGAAGATATCGAAATAGAAGATGTAGATTTTGGAGCGATGCTCGAGG
>OBIK01000086.1_pt1 | contig 11065 bp, 10 predicted proteins | sample 1496171 | NCBI WGS metagenome assembly OBIK01 (sample SAMEA3367191, study PRJEB22510) | hydrothermal vent metagenome | biome: marine hydrothermal vent; material: sea water | place: Cayman Islands | collected 2012-01-19 | depth 2308 m | reverse complement strand
TTTTCAACACCTACCACGCCGAGCTAAAAGAGTTGTTGGTGCAAAAGTCGCGTTATGTAGAAGAAAAAAAAGAGCATTATCTTTTGGAAATTCTTTCTCTTTTAAAAGCGATTTTTCTAAAACTTCATAAACGAAACCAAGAGATTCGTACTTTGCTCATTAAGATAGAAAATGAAAATGCTTTAGACCTTGACTTGCTCATTGAGAAAGCCATGGACATTTTAGAGAAAATTAAAGAGATAAACCAAGCCAACCATGAAGTGCATGAAGTCTTTCATAATGAAATTTATACTTTGCATCCTAAAACAAAAGCATTTATTGATGATACTGCTTTTGATATGTTGGCATTTATAGAAAGTATCAGTTCTAGTTTAGAAAACCTTGAATACTTTATTGCACGAACCAAAAGGTTACGAAAGCAAAACCGAAAACTACAGCAACTCTCTAGTGAAATTTTAGAGGAAAAAGACCAAGCCTTAGAAGAGCTACTCACTTTAAATCCAAAAGAGAACTACTTAACCCTCCATAGAAGCCAAAAAAACAGCATCAAAAGTTTTCCAGATGGCTCTGAGACTGCGAAAGTAATACGAAAGCTAAGACAACACTTCTCTCAACTGAAAGTTAAAAAAGAGCAAAAGAAATTTACTATTAAACTTCAAAAAGAAGAAAAGCTCAACCTCGTTAACATTAAAGCCTTAGAAGAAGTACTCAAAAAAGAAGGGACTCATGACATTTTTAATTTTATTTATGAACATGAAGAACTCAAAAGATTTATACGGAACTCCAATCAGCAACTCTCTCTAAAAGAAGAGAGCTTCAAGGTTTATTTGCAGTTTATCATCCCAAAGAACCCCAAAATACAACTCACAAATAAGTACAACGACCACAACATAAGGATTGCACAATGGATATAGCAACAGCATTTAAAGTCATGATGAAAGGGGTCATTGTCTCACGAAACTCTGCTAAACATGGTGACATTGCTACTTTTTTATTAAACGAAGAGAACTACATTGCCTACGAAAATCTTTTACATGAACTAGGCTACGAGTTAAACGGTGAAAATGGCTACTTCTACCTTTCCAAATCTGAGTCACTCAGTTCCGAAGAAATTGAACAGTTTGTACAAGGGCATAAAGATGTTTTTATGCTTATCTCCATTTTAAAACAGCTTTTACCTCATGCACGAAGTGGAAGTATCATCAAGTACACCGAATTTGTGGCTAAATTTAAAGAGAAAAAAGATGAACGTTTAGATGAAAAGTGGCAATACATATTTAAAGAGAGTGACTTAAAACAGAGTTCTGAAAAGTTTTTTGAACGTCTCATCAAAGAGTACATAATTGAAAAAGTAGATAAAAATGACAAAGATAGCTATGTGGTTTTAAACAGCCTTGAATATTATCTTTCATTTTTAGAAAGTATGGTGTAAAAATGCTAAAAAAACTAATATTAATCAATTCAGCAGAGTTTGACTTTGCTGAGATAGACCTAGAAAAAGATATGTTTTTTGCAGGAGACAATGGTACGGGAAAAACTTCTTCCATTATTGCTTTGTTTTACCTTTTTTCAGGAGACAACAATAGCCGAAAACTTGGGATTTCTGCTGACAAAAAAAGCTTTAAAGAGTACTACTTTCCTGATGAAAAAAACTCTTTTTTAATTTATGTTTTTGAAGAGTTTTTCATTTTTATGTACAAACAAAATGGAGAGATTTTTAAACGTTTTTCCAAACAAGTTTTTGATTTAAAAGAGATTGTGCAAGAGACAGAGAGTGAGCGTAAATTAAAAAGCTTTAAAGAGATTCAGACTTATCTTAAAGACGCACCCTTGACCTACCTTGCAAAAAGTTCAGAATATCGTGAGATTATTTATGGACAAAACCGTCACTACTTGGACTTTAAAATTACAGAGATTAAAAACTACAATGTCTTTGTGGAGCTTTTTAACCAAACCTTTAATGTTGACAAATCCATTGTGGATGCACAAAGCATTAAAAGAGCCATTCAAAAGTCTCTGAATATTGAAGAGAAAAACATTGAATTTAACTACCAACAATACATGGATGAAATTAAAAAATTTCAAGATGCTTACCTCTTTTTCCGTCGTTTTGAAAAAGAGAGTGACAAAATTGTTCATGCCTTTACGCTTCAAGAGCAGTTACTTCAAAGTGAAAAAACACTCGATGAACTCACAGCAAACATAAACTACCGACAAGAGATAGAAGTAAAAATGTTGGCTGAAAAAAAGATGCGTATCCTACGGCTTGAGGAACAAAAAGAACAGTACAAACAACAAAGAGAACAGAAACAAAAGTCACTTAACCGTCTGCGTGAACGTTTTGCTAAAGAGATTGCTAAACTAGAGACTCAAATAGATAGCATTGAAAAACTAAAAATCAAATTTGAAGCAAAACGCTATCAAGAGCAACAAACTCTGTTTAGCCAACTCCCCTTTATACAAAAAGAACAGTCACAAAAACTTCAGAAACTAACACTCTTAGAAGCCAATGTTTTAGATGCTTTAAACTCTGTTAATCAAGAAATAACCGACCTAAATTTCAAACGTGACAATGACCTAAAACAGCAAAAAAGAGCCAAATCCGAGCAAGTAAAAGTACAATACAGCGAAGCCCTTTCCCAAGAAAAAGAGAAGCTACGACATGAACGTGAACATACTGAACACCGTATTGACAATGAGGTAAACAACATAAAGCTTCTACTCGAAGAAGAGAGATTAAAAGAAGAGAAAGAAAAAAACAAAGCCAATGAACTTCATGCCCTTTACCGAGAAAAATTAAACCTCTTTAACGATGAACAATTTAAACTCAAAAACACGCTAAAAGAAAAAATAGCTGACAAGCAAGAGCAAGAACGTAAGTTCAAGAAAGAGTTAAAGATTTTTAAAGAACAAAAAGATTCTTTAAAAAGCAACAGCAAAAAAGTGCGAAAAAATCTAGCCCAAACCCTTTGGCTGGAGCGTCAACACTTCAATGAACTCATTAAAGAGAAAAAGAGTATTCTTTTTACAGAAGAGGGTTCGTTTAAAAGTTTTTTACAGCAAAGTGGACTCTCATGGGAAAAAGAAATCTACCCTTTTATGGACAGTTCCCTGCTCTCCATGTCAAGCGACGTACTCTGCCCTAAAATTCTCAATGCTGAACAAATCTTAGGCATTCAACTTGACACAAAAACACTTAAAAAAATACCCACACAAGAAGAAGCAGAAGAATCCATCCGTGAAGCAAAGGTCAAAAAAGCTCAACTCTTCACCCTTTATAAAGAAGAAAAAGAAGCCAATCTCCAAAAGTATAATAGTGATTTAAAAGCCATTGAGCATAAAGAGAAACTTCTTCTCAAAGCCTTAGATGAAATCTCAAAAGAGATTGAAAAGCACCGTCAAGAGCTTACAAAAATAGACAAGGTTATTATTCCTCAATATGAAAAAGAACTCAAAAAAGAGAAAGAAAAAGCCCTTGAAGTAATAACTAAAAACATTGAGCTTTTAGCCTTAAGCATAAAGAGCCATAAAAAAAAGCTCCAAGAACTCTCCCAAACATTAAAGGCATTCATAGAAAAGCAACAAACAGATTTAAAAATCTATCAAAAAACACTTCACAAAAAACAGCAAGAAGAAGAAAGAAGCATAGAAGAATGGCTAAAGCTTGAAACAGAAAAGATAGACAAAAAGATAAAAGAGAAAAAACAAAATAGAGAAAAACTCTCAAAAGATGATGTTATAAATGGACTCAAAAAAGATTTAGCCTTACTCGAAGTGGAAATTAAAAAGTCCAATGATGCACAATATTATCTTAAAGAGTATGAAGAAGCCAAAGTATTTATGGACAGTTTACCCCAACTAAAAAGCCGTCTAATCATGAGCCAACAAAGCAAAAATAATTTAGAAAATAAAATCTCCAAAAAAGCAGAAGAGGTTGTCAAAAGTGCCAGTGAAAACGATGAAGCCTTAAGTACCATAAAAAGCGAAATCGCCAAGCTTTCACTGGGGCTAGAACAGAGTGAGAACTTAAAGTTAGACGCTATTGAGAGTAAAGAGAGTAAGCTTTATCTTAGTGAACTCATAGAAAATTACAAACGTCATAAAAGTACCCAAAAAGAGTTAAGGGTTAATCTAAAAGAGCGATTAAGTCGGATTAACATCCTCAAAGACAACCCTTTTCTGGACATCAACTTTAACCTTGAAAACTTCTCCAATGTTGAAAAATTCTCTCAAGACTTAGAGACGCTGGAAAAACTCTCAGAACTCAAAGACTTTAAAGAGAAAAAGCTTGAAATTTTAAAAGAGACCAGCAACGAAAAATATTTTAACTTCATAAAAAGTGAAATTCCCTCTAAGTTAGGAAGCCTTTCTCACTCTGAAGATAAGTTTCAAGAACAGGTTAAAAAGATTAACAAAAATCTCTCTAGCATTGACTTTAGTATCATAAAAAGCATTAAGATAAATCCTGAAATCGGTAACAAACGAAGCCTAATGACCTTACTTAATGAGATGAATACCTTGGTACAAAACCTAAGCATCATTGACAGTAAAGAGTCTCTATTTTTCGACCGACCAGAAACCAGTCAAGACTTACAAAAAATCGCCAATCTTCTTAGTGAAATCAAAGAGACCCTAAAAGGAGGAGCCATCACCCTACTCGACACCATTGACCTCTCTTTAGAATTTGTGGAAAATGGAACTAAAAAAAGCAATGTCACACAGATTAAAAATGAGAGTTCTACAGGGGGAACCATTCTTCTTAAAATGGCATTGGCTGTTTCTATTTTGGGGCTTTACACCCAAGAAAAAAAGTCTACTTTCTTCTTGATTTTAGATGAAGTATCACGCCTACACAGTCACAATCAAGACCTTTTACGACACTTTGCAAACAGCCGTGGATTTAGAATTGTTTTTGTAACCCCTGAACCAGTTTATGCGAAGCCTGATGAGATTAAATATTATAAATTTATGCGTCGTGATGATAATAGGTTTGAAGTTATTTCTTTGAATGTGTAGGAGTATAACATGTACCAAAAAGAACTAAACGCCTTAAAAAAAGCAGGTCGGTTTCGCCAAAGAAAAGTTTGGAATAAAGAGTTAATAGACTTTGCTTCTAACGACTACTTAGGGTTAGCAAACAATAAAGAGCAATTAGAAAAAGCCCTACACTTAGTAAATGAATATGATTCTCATGCACCCAAAGCGAGTATGCTTGTGAATGGTTATCATGAAATTCATGAACGGTTTGAGCAGACTTTGGCTAGGCTCAATGGGTTTGAAGAAGGCATAGTGCTGGGGTCTGGATTTTTAGCCAATGTTGCACTCATAGAAGCGTTAGTTCGTAAAAAAGACATGCTTTTTATAGATGAAGATTACCATGCTTCAGGCATGATGACCACAGGACTTTTGGGTGAGAGGGTTGTGAAGTTTAAACATAATGACCCTCAAGATTTAGAAGATAAACTTGCTAAATTTAATGGAGGTCGTAAGATTATTGCTGTTGAGGGTGTTTATTCTATGTCGGGTCTCTTGTGCAAAAAAGAGATATTTGACATCGCAGATAAATATGATGCTCTACTCATTGTTGATGAAGCACACTCTTCAGGAGTTATTGGAAAAAATCTTTTGGGTATTTTTGAATATTATGAAATTGAACCTCATGAGCGACATATTAAGATGGGAACGTTAGGAAAAGCCTATGGAAGTTATGGAGCTTATATTTTAGCATCTTCTCACATTATTTCGTTTTTAGTGAACCGTGGAAAACCTATTATTTACTCTACTGCTCCATCTGTGATTGATACAGCTTTGGCACTAATCAACATAGAGTATGCTACTCAAAACGCTTACAGACTAAATAAAGAGATACAGATACGTCAACAAATAATAAAAGAGTATACAGGCTTAATGGTTAAGTCTCTTATTGTACCTATTTTAATGCCCAACAACCAAATGAGCATCACTTATCAAAAAAGATTAGAAGAGAAAGGTTATTTGGTTGGTGCTATTCGTCAACCAACGGTAGAGAAACCTATTTTAAGAGTTATTCCTCGCTTAGGAACTTCTCTTCTTTCATTAAAATCAATGCTTTATGAAATTAAGCTATAATAAGCCTAATAAATACAAGGGAATATACTTATGGTTAATCGACTGATAAAAGGTTCTATACTTTTAACTATTATCTTTGCTTTAGCACTTTTTGCAGCATTTATTTATGCCTACAACAAGATTAAAATTGATGCAGACAAACTTATTAATTATAATCCAGCAACATCATCTGTAATCTTGGATGCAAAAGGGGATATGATAGCTTATGTTTTCAAAGGAAAACACCGTCTTTATGCCACCTATGATGAAATTCCAGGTTATGTGGTTGAAGCATTGGTTGCCATTGAAGATACACGTTTTTTTGAGCATAATGGTGTTAACCCAGATGCAATCATTAGAGCTGCTTTACGAAACTATAAAGCTGGTCGAAACGTTGAAGGGGGAAGTACCTTAACCCAACAATTGGTAAAAAATACTATTTTAACCAATGAACGTTCTTACTCACGTAAAATTAAAGAAGCCATTATGTCAATGAAAATTGAAAATGAGCTTACCAAAGAAGAGATTTTAGAACGTTATCTTAATGAGATGTTTTTTGGACATGGCTATTATGGGATTAAAACAGCAGCCAAAGGTTATTACAGAAAAGAGTTAAGTGAATTAACACTCAAAGAGTCAGCTCTTTTAGCAGGTCTCATGAAAGCTCCTAGTTCCTATGACCCTACTCGTCACTTGGACAAGGCATTAACCAGAGCCAGTACCATTCTTTCAAGAATGAAAAAACTTGGTTGGATTAATCAAGAAACTTATCTTGATGCCATTAAAGAGATTCCTACCATTTATAAAGATTCATTAACTCAAAATATTGCACCCTATATAACCGATGAAGTTGTTAGAAGACTTAAAAAAGAGTTTCCAGACATAAGAAGTGGTGGATACACTATCTACACCACCATTGATATGGAACAACAAAAAATTGCCCGTGCAGCACTTAAGTATGCCCATAAAAAGATTGTTAAAAAACAACATGAAAAAGTTTCTACCACAACATTAAATGGTGCTATCTTAGCCGTAGAAAACAGTACGGGTAACATTAAGGCAATGGTTGGTGGAGTTGACTATAAAAAATCTGCTTTTAACCGTGCCAGTATGATGACCCGTCAGCCAGGTTCTGCATTTAAACCATTTATCTATCAAATTGCTCTGGATATGGGGTATAACCCTTCAACTGAATTAACAGACATTGCAAGAACCTTCCAATATTATAGTAATGGTCAACGTAAAATATGGAGACCAAAGAACTATGAAAGTAACTTTGTAGGCTTTATTAAACTTCGTGAAGCCTTGGTGCATTCACGTAACCTTGCGACTATCAATCTTGTTACCGAAGTTGGATTAAAAAATATTTTAGAAAAATTAGAAAAGCTAAATGTTCCAAAAATTCCTCAAGACATGTCTATTTCATTAGGAAACTTAGGGCTTAGTCCTGTAAAAATGGCTCAAATCTATTCTACTTTTGCTAATGGTGGACACATGATAGAACCCAGATTAATTTCAAAAGTTCTTTCACGTAATGGCACGGTGATTTATGAAGCTAAAAATCAAGAAATTACCGACTTTACCACACCTGAACAAGCCTACTTGATGACCGATATATTAAAAGATATTGTCACCAGAGGTACAGGTAGAAATGCCAGAGTAAAAGGTGTTGAGGTTGGAGGTAAAACAGGAACGACCAACAAAAATGTTGATGCATGGTTTTGTGGATACTCACCAACAACAGAAGTAATTGTTTGGATGGGAAGAGACAACAACAAGCCTATAGGACGAGGTGGAACAGGTGGTGGAACAGCAGCACCTGCTTTTGCATATTTTTTAAATAAATTACATAATAAGCTTTACCCGAATATGCCTAGAAAATTTACACGTCCAGAAGGCGTTTACAATGCAAGAAATGGAGTAATTACTGAACTTTACACGGATATCTCTCCCCTACCTATGGTTACCCAATCAGTTAATAATCCCTATGGAGATACTGACCCATTTTAAAACTACAAGGGTTTTATCCTTGTAGTTCGGCCAACTTCTCTTTAACCTCTTGCACATGATTTTTAACCCTAACTTTTTCCCACTTATACGCCAATGTTCCATCTGGTGCAATTAAAAAAGTACTTCTTACTACTCCCATATACTCTCTACCCATAAACTTTTTGAGTTGCCACATCCCAAAACTTTTACACAGTTCTTTTTCTTCATCTGCAAGGAGTGTAATTTTCAACTCTTTTTTCTCAATAAAATTTCTATGTTTCTTAGGACTGTCTGGACTTACTCCTAAAATAATGGCTTGCATACCTGTAAAATCTGGCAAGGCAGCTGTAAAATCACAAGCTTCGGTGGTACAACCTGGCGTATTGTCTTTTGGGTAAAAATAAACAACAGCCCAACGCCCTTTAATGTCTCTAAAACATATCTCTTCTTCATCTTGGTTTGGCAGACAAAAGTCTGGTATGACATCACCAACTTCTAACATAGGTAAATCCTTATAATTTTTTCGCTAGTATAGCAAATGCAAACTAAAGAAGAATTATTACACGAGATAGAAGCCCTACTCACCTACAAACCAGAAAATAAGACCACCATTAACCCTAATTATTTAGAATTTTTAGAACTTGAAGATTTAGAAAATATTAAACAAGGACTTTTGGATAAACTGGGTAAATTAAAAGAAGAAGATATTGAGTGGCTTCAACAATTTAAAACTCCGTAGGGACAATACCTCTGTGCTTCTCCACATAAACCTCAGCATCCCAACACTCAATGCCAAACTCTAAAGCGACTTCAGACATAAGTCCTGTTCCATTTTTATGCAGTAAATTTTTCTCTTTATCATAAACCTTAGCACTCTCTACAGCACAAGAGGGGCTTCGGTCTTTTCCGATAAACAATTCTATGTCAGCATGTTTAGAAAAGAAATCATAAGCATAATTTTCAATAAAAATAGAGAGGTTTTTTTTACTTTCATTTGAAATTGCACATACTTCATTGTTATTTTCTACTAAATCCATAGTGGGTCTAGGTGTTCCAAAACAATGGTCTTCTGGACAAAATGGAATGATTTCATAAGATTTTAAAAGTTCCAATAGTGTTTCATTAAGATTATGATTGCCATCGTATCGACAAGAACATCCTAGTAAACAAGAGGATAGAGCTACTTTTTTCATAATTATTATACCGTGTAGAGCATCAAATAGATGCCTACAGAAGTGAATGATGTTAAAACAATACCCTTAAAAACACGTTTACCTGCTTTAGCATGACTTCGAGAATATACCCCAGGAAGCCCTTTTCTTTTTCTATCAGATAAAGCATAAATAAGTGCAAACATCCAAAGAGTAAGCGTAGTGAGTGTAACAATAATATGACTACTCAATATAACTAAGGAGAGGGTATGATTTATACTACTTTTTTCCAATAAAACTTCAAAGCCTTTATTGAAATGTACTATATATGCGAAAAGTACTAATGCAGTTACCGTTAAGAAAAAAAGTAAAAATTGAGAAAATTGATGAACTTTTATTATCTTTTTTATTGCAAATAAAATAGAAATACCACTCAAAAGAGGAAGTGTCGCTAAAAATACAATAACTAAGTCCATCAACAAAGAGGCTCTAGTATCCAAAAATCCTAATAAATCCAAAATATCGTACAGTTTCATATGCTATTATCCTTTGAAATAAACTTCCTTATCTCTAGTATAACATATTTTAAATCAACAACCCCGACCCAAGGGTACAAAGCACGGTAATTCAAGTTTAAACTCTAAAGAAGAAAACTCTGTAAATTAAAAAGCCTATGAGGACTCCAAGCAAAGAGTTTTCTAGCTTGTTTAATATTGGAAAATTTATTCAGATTGATAAAATTAATTGCTAAATTTCTAACCATAGTTTGAACAAATGGAATTTGACCGACTCTCGTACGACAAGCATCTTCTTCAAAGCTTACATCTTTGACATAATGCAATGAGTTTTCAATTTTCCAATGACTTCTAATAATATGAAGAAAGGTTTTTGCATCAACATCCAAACTAGAAATATACCGATGCGTTTCTTTTGTACATTTCCCATAAGAGAGTGTTGTTAAAGTTATTTTAATGATTCGTTTAACATTTTTCCAGTCATTTTCAATTTGATAAAGGTCATCATACACTTGACAAACTCTCTCTTCATATCTTCCATGAGTATTGTGGTCATAGGTCACATACTCATCAATAGGGTCAGATACTGAACTATTAAAATCCACCCATTTTAATAATTCTTTCGTATTTCCCTTGACTTGTGCCACATAATCGTGACCTTTTCTAACTATCTTGTTGAGAGTTTTTTTGGGTATGCATCGCATCCATAGTGATTACGCAGTTTTCTAGGTTTAAATTATCAAGTAGTGAAATTAATGCTGGTATCTCATTACTTTTCTCATCTACTTGATTCTGAGTCAGTACTAATTTTGAATCTGTTAGAAATAGAGAAACAATATGTCTTGCTTTTTGGTTCATTGCTTTACTTTTTGAACCTCGCATTGTTTTTCCATCAGTGGCAACAATAGTTAATCCTTGACTATTTTCACTTAATTCCTCTACCCATTCTCTTTGTAGCTTCTCTATCTCTTTTGAATCCATATTGAGAAATGTATTTCTTATGGTTGTGTAGGCTGGTGCTTTAAATGGCTTTCCTAAAAACTTTGCTATTTCCCTTTTTCTCTCTTTCATCCATAATGACATATCTTCAAAGCTATTTGCTCCTGATATTACTGCCAACAATGACAAAAATAGTATTTCACTTGGATTTGTATACGCTACTTTATTTTTTCTATAATCTTTTAGTTTTCTGAACTCTTCTAGTAATCTTTTCATCTTGCTATTTTACTAGCTATAGCTTATTTAGTTATTAAACTTGAACTACCGTGACACTTATTTAATTTAGAGTTATAAGACTATTTATCACAAGAGATAGTTTTAGCA
>OBIK01000084.1_pt1 | contig 11116 bp, 6 predicted proteins | sample 1496171 | NCBI WGS metagenome assembly OBIK01 (sample SAMEA3367191, study PRJEB22510) | hydrothermal vent metagenome | biome: marine hydrothermal vent; material: sea water | place: Cayman Islands | collected 2012-01-19 | depth 2308 m | reverse complement strand
CACCTCTATTCTTGGCAATAATTTTAGCACTTCTTCAGCGTGATATTAGCTCCTTTGTTCTTAATATTGTCTCTTTTGGACTCTTTTTCGCAACGGCAAAGATAAATACTATGGGACTTGCAAATGAGTATGAGTATCATACTAAAACATTGACCAAAGCACCTAAAAGACCACTTAAGAGTATTGCTATGGGGCTATTGGGCGTTTCAACTCTCTTTACTTCATCTGTAGCAGGTGGAGAATCACTTATGATGGGAGTGTTTTTAGCTATGGTCTCTATGGTGGGATACTATTTATATTATGGACTTGACCCAAGGGTAGACAAGATTGATAATATTGGAGATATATCGGCTCAATTTGTTATAGAGACATTAGCAGAGGCTAGAGCAAAGCTTTCTAGTATAGAGACAGATATTAGTTTTATAACAGATGTAAACCTCTACTCTAAACTTAAAATTGCAACCAATAAGGGTTATGAGATAATAGATACCATAGAGGAAGACCCAAAAGATTTACGTGTGGCCAGAAAGTTTATTATTGTCTATATTGATGGTATTAAAAAGGTCACAAAATCTTATACGGGTATGGAAGAGCATGAGATTACAAATGAGACAAAAGTAAAATTATCTAATCTCCTACTTGATGTAGAGAAGCGTTTTGATAGAGAGTTAGAGCGTTTAAAAAAGAACAATCAATTCGATTTAGATGTAAATATAGAAGTACTGCAAGAGCAGATAAAAAATTAAATAAAAGGATATTATATATTAATGGAAACAAAAACTAAAGAGATTGTAGAGGCTACTATTGTAGAGCAGAGTGAAAACTTACCAGCTGTTATGCCAGAAGAGAAGAGTCAACTTGAAAAAGCGATGAGTGAATTGGATTTTAACAATAGAACCTCTATTATATATTTTGGAGCAGCAGCACAAGAGGAGCTTGATGATATCTCTAATCGTATGATTGATGGTGTTAAGAACAAAGATACAGGGCGTGTGGGAGTAGTTCTTAATGAGATGGTTTCGGCTATTAAGGGTTTTGATATTGATGAGATTAATCCTAATAAAAAACTACCTTGGTACAAGAATCTTTTTGGTGGCACAAAACCTTTGGCTAAATTTTTAGAAGGGTATGAAGAGGTAAGAGACCAGATAGATATGATTGCTAACAACCTAGAGGAGCATAAATCTACACTGATGAGAGATGTTCTCTCACTAGATAAGCTCTATGATGCTAATCTTGAATATTTTAGAAAACTTGAACTCTATATTGAGGCAGGAGAGCTAAAGAAAAAAGAGTTAAATAGTGAGATTATACCTCAATATGAGGAGAAAGCAAAAGATAGTGAGATGCTTGAAATCCAAAATCTAAAAGAGATACGAGCTTTTGCTGCTGATTTGGAGCGTAGGATTCATGACCTTAGACTATCAAGACAAGTAGCGATGCAGTCTCTTCCTAGCATTAGACTTATCCAAGAGAATGATAAGTCACTTATCAATAAAATAGCCTCAACTTTAGTAAACACTGTACCACTTTGGAGAAATCAACTTGCCCAAACAGTTACCATCTTTAGAAGTCATGAGTCGGCAAAAGCACTTAAAAGTGCCAATGATTTAACCAATGAACTTTTGGAGAAAAATGCAGAAGGTCTTAGAGAAGCAAATGTAGAGATTAGAACACAGATGGAGCGTGGTGTGTTTGATATTGAGAGTATTAAAATTGCAAATAATACACTCATAGATACACTAACAGATTCTCTTCGAATTGCAGATGAGGGGAAACAGACACGAGCAAAAGCTCTTATCGAGCTAGATAAAACAGAAAGAGAGCTAAAAGAGGCACTTTTGGCGACTAAAGCCAAGATGGAATCTCTGCCTGAAGAGAGCATCGCAGATGTGACAAAAGGATAAGGCATGGGACTATTTGATTGGGTTTTGGGTCAGTTTATTGATGTTATTGAGTGGACAGATGATTCACAAGATACGATGGTTTATCGTTTTCCTAGACAAGATAATGAGATAAAATATGGGGCAAAACTAACAGTTCGTGAGTCACAAATAGCAGTATTTGTAAATGAGGGAGTTATTGCAGATGTATTAAGCCCTGGGATTTATGAGCTTGATACCAATAACTTGCCGATTATCACCTCTCTTCAACATTGGGATCATGGGTTTAACTCACCGTTTAAAGCAGAAATATATTTTTTAAATACAAAGAGGTTTACCGACTTAAAATGGGGTACAAAAAACCCAATTATGATTAGAGACCCTGAGTTTAAAATGGTACGTCTTAGAGCATTTGGTACATATGAGATAAAGATTACAGATGCTGAAACTTTTATGAAAGAGATTGTGGGGACAGACTCACATTTTACAATTAATGAGATTGAGAATCAACTTAGTAACCATATTTTAAGTAAATTGCCGACAGTTCTAGCCAAAAGTGAAGTTCCTATTTTAGATTTTGCTGCCAATTATGAAGTATTTGGTACTTATATTACAGAAAAAATTGCACCATCTTTTGGTGAATATGGTTTGGAATTAACTCATATATTGGTTGAGAATATCTCACTTCCTGAAGAGGTAGAAAAAGCTTTAGACACGAGAACAAGTCGAGAGATTACAGGTGATTTGGACAAACATATCAAATATCAAACAGGTGAGGCGTTGGGTAGTAGCACCAATGGTGGCTCTGCGATGGGTGATATGGTAGGTATGGGTGCAGGAATGGCTTTGGGTCAAGATATGATGAACAACATGAATAAGATAGATAAAAGTACTCCTCCAAAGCTTCCTACTAGAGATGAGACCATGTACCATGTGGCAATTGATGGTATTAGTGATGGTCCTTATGATATACGTAAAATTAAATCCTTAATTAAGAGTGGTGAACTAAAAGAAGATACACTTATATGGACAAAAGAGTTAATAGATTGGGAGAAAGCGAAAGATGTTTTAGAGATTCTTTTCGAGAGAAATACTCCACCACCACTACCTAAATCTTGAAATTCCAATCCATAAATTTCACCTGTGATAGTTGTGGAGCACCTTTTAGGTATAGCCCTAAAACGGCTTCACTTCATTGTGAATTCTGTTTTAGTACGGAGGTTATTGCCTATTCTGATGAGACTATAAATGAGTATGATTTTAAATCAGCCTTGAGGTTCTTGGAACAGAATGAGTCACAAGAGATAAACAAAGATATTAAGTGTAACAAGTGTGCAGCTAGTTTTCAACTAAACCCTTACTCAATTAGTTCTAACTGCCCCTACTGTGATACCCCTGCTATTACCGATTTTGTCAAAGAGATTACCCCTAAATCTCTACTCCCCTTTGAGCTTACCCATGAACAAGCAAGAGAGAGATTTAAACAGTGGATTGGCTCTTTATGGTTTGCACCAAACAAGCTCAAAGATTTTGTATATGGAGATGAGAAGCTTCAAGGCTACTATCTACCTCATTGGACATATGATACCGATACAGAAACCAATTATAGAGGGCAAAGGGGTGTTATCTACTACGTTATGGTAGATAGAACGGTTATTGTAGATGGACGACAGCGAAGAGTAAGGCAGAGAGAAGCACGTATCAACTGGACACCTATCCAAGGTCGGGTTCAAAACTCTTTTGATGATATTACTATAGGTGCATCAAAAACCATATCACTCTCTATTTTAAACAGTTTAACCCCGTGGCATACTCAAAAATTAATCCCCTTTAATGAGCGATACCTCTCTGGATTTGAAGCAGAAGAGTACACAATAGGGCTAGACAACGCATTTGAGTATGCAAAGGTAAAGATGGATAAAATAATTGAAAATGATATCCGTATGGATATAGGAGGAGACCAACAGAGGATTGATGATATACAAACCTCTTACAATAACATTACTTATAAAAATGCCCTGTTTCCCATATGGACTGCACAATTTAAATGGAAAGAGAAAGAGTACAATTACGCCATCAATGCACAAACAGGCAAAATAGCAGGAGAGCGTCCCTATAGTGTTTTCAAGATTACTATTTTAGTTGTTTTTGTTCTACTTGGTTTGGGTACTGCTTTTTATGTTTCTGAAAATTCTCAGTATATTCAAGATGAGTTTTTTTCTAATCCCCCTTATACAAAAACTCAATACTAGAAGCACTAGGTTGTATGATAATATCTGTCTCAAAATTTAGATTGTGGTCTATTTTGACTTTTACACCATCTTTGCCATTTTTATGTTGTAGAATAAAGGTAATATTGTCTGAGATTTTTTTTCCAACCTCTAGTGATAGTCTCTCATCAATTCCCTCTCCTAGGAGTAGGTGGTCTACTGATATACCAAGATTCTTCATCAACTCTTTTGCAAAAGTTCCTCCTAGCATGGCATAGACTGCTGTACCTGCACCACTATCCGAGGCTGATGTGTCAAATAAAATGAGTGATAAAATCTCTCGTTGAGTAAGATAAGGGTTTGATGAGAAATTTATGACTGGGTCAGAACTAGAGCCTGAGATAAAAATTTTGATATCATATTTATCTTTGATATAGTTTGCTCGTATCTCTAAAATAGACTCTTTTGGTTCTCCATAAAAATAGATATGACTCTCATCTAAAAAGAATTTTTTATCCTCTTGTAGATAGTATCCTGATGCTATTTTTGTTTTTCCTAGAAGCCTTATATCTTTGTTATAGCTTTTTACTAGAGTAATCTCATTGATGAGGTCTATATTGATATCTTTTGTCACATATTTAACGGGGGTTTCATTCTCTATGTTAATATAGAGTTTGATATCATTCAAGATACTCTCCTTTTTTTCTTTCATCTCTTGAATTATAATAATATCACTATCTTCTGAGAACCCAGAGTCTAGAAGCTCATAGTTTATCTGATTGCCTAAGAGTTTAATATTTCCACTGACATAAACTCTCTTTTTGTTGAGTTGAAGTGAAAGTTTAAATTTACTTAGGAGGTCAAAATTTTTATCTTTATAAGGAAAATAGTCTGAGAGTAGTTTTAATTTTCCTTTTTGAGTCATAATATTATATCGCCCACTTACCTCTATTTGGTCATTTAGCCATAATTGTTTGCTATAAATGATATCATCTCTATAGATTAGCCGTGAAGCTTGATTGGAGAATATATGTCTAATATAGGGGTTGTTTCTAAGATTGAAACTGTAGTTATCAATAGTTATATCCTCTCCATATATAGAGAAGTTTGTGTAGAGTTTATGAATGTTTTCAGTTACTTCTCCATCTTTTAAGAGTGCAATTTTATTGCTGTTTAGAGAAATATAGATATTTTTTTCTTCATCAATATTGACCTTGGCGTTGATGTCAGCCATAAAATTTTCATGGGATAATTTAGAGCTATTTATATTTATATCCATATTGTTATTGCTATCTATTTTGGCTTCTACACTTATATCACCTTTAAACTCTCCATAAGATATCTCAGAACTATTTAGGATAATATCCATATTTTGATAGGCATCTATGGAGATATCTGCATTGATCTCTCCACTAATATTTGCATAAGATATATAAGGACTGTCTACGATTATATGCATACTGTTATCAGCAAGTTTCTCAACGCTAATATTGGCACTACCATTGATTGGTGGTATCTCTATATTGTAATAATTTCTAAGAGTATTTGAGAGTGCGTTCATGTCTTGAATCTCTAGTTTTGCATTAATATTACTCTCTAAACTGCCATTAAAAAATATACTCTCACCATTGATAAAAAGCGTTCCATTGGTTAGCATGGCACTCTCTACATCATAATCAACACTAAGTTGTAACTCTTGATTGTTTGCCTCTATGTGATATATATAATCCTCTAAAATAACTTTTCCATTTAACTCTTGAAAGTTAGCAAAGTTTATATTGGGGTCGATATTATATAGAAGAGAGTGTGCAGGGACAGAGGCACTATAGCTTATATTATAGGGCTTTAGTAAAAGTATATCAGCTGATATATTTGCAAGGTTAGAATCTAGGTCAATATGAAATTGAGAGTTTTTAATATTCTGAAAATCTATTGTCGATTGACTCCTAATGCTACCTTGTGCCATCTCTACTTCATGGGGTAGTTGTGGAATAAGCTTTGAGAGTTCTATCTCATATTTGGTATCTAGTTTTATCTCAGCATCTCTGTAGCCTTGTGATAAAAATGAACCAGATATCTGTTCTGAATCAAGGTTTACTAAAAGTTCATCTACTCCTCCTCTATACGAAGCAGTTACTCCTTGGAGTAGGGTATTAGTTAGAAATTGAGGGATATTAGTAATGCTCTCTATAGAAGCATCTCCATAATATGTAACCTCTGTATTATCTCCTCTAAAATCAATATCAACACTATTTTTTATCTCTACTCCATTGGTATATGAGGTTGACCCATTTATTTCAGATTTTATGGAGATAAAATTGTTTAAATACTTATACTCCATTCTATGTTTGGCATGGTCTAAGTCAATATTAAAATCATTATCTAATACCAGTAAATTTTTGACAGAGTGTTCTATCTCTAGCGAAATACCTGTATGGTTAAGTTTTAAAGATAGAGGCAGAGCATATAACTCATCTTGGTTAAGAGGAAGAGAGTATTTTGAAAAAAGATACTGATTGGTTATTACGTCACCTTTTGTAAAGAGTTGCGAATCTTTAATATAACCTTGTTGGGTAGTACTTGCAAAAGAGGTATCAGAAGAGATTGTAACCTCTTTTGCATTGTAGTTAAAGTTGTTATTTGGGTCTATATCTATGTCGCTAATCAATGCACGAGTGTTGTCGATGGTAATGGGTTCATAGGTGGTACTTTTTATGGTTGCAAATAGAGAGTTTATAGTGATTTTTTCAATTGGAAATTTACTTGTATTAGTATTTATACTAGAACTATTAGATTTTTTAATCTCTCTAATAAAAGAGCTTATAATCTTTGGGTCAATTTCAAATAGTCTCACATCATATAAAGATAGAATTTGTTTATCTATTTTACCTCTAATTTCTATATCTGTTAAGCCTGATTCTACAGAGATATTAAAAAGTTTACTCTTTAAATTTAGATTTTTGTCTATCTCTAATCTACTTGTTCCTAGATGAAAATTTCTAAATGTCACCCCTCCATAGGTTAGAGGTTTGCTTGTTACTGTTATTTTATTAATTAATATATCAAAATCAAATTTTGAATTTGAACTATCACTTGATGGTTCAAGATTTGAGACGATACTCATAATAGCATTAGGATGTAATCCTTTTAGCTTTAGTTCGGTGATATGAATTTTTTTCTTCTCTAATGTAAACGGATTCCAACGCACAATGGCTTGGTCAAGGAGTAGCCTATTTTCATATTTTAATCTATCAATTTTTATCCCTGTAAATAGATTTCCTGAAATTTTTTTATAGCTTATATTATACTCTTGTAGTATATCTTTTGTCGCTATATTTATAATCTTTGAATCGGTAATAAGAAAAAGTAGAATAGCAATAAGTAGTAGAGCCATTTCTATGATGACGATAAACCAATAGATTATACGAATCAAAAAGATTGTCCTATCTGAAAGTGTAATCCATTTTGACTATAATCTTGGGTGTTCATTCCAAAGTCAATTTTAAATGGACCAATTGGGGTCATGTATCGTACCCCAAAACCAACAGAGTGGATAATATCATCATCAAAATTCCAAAACTCCTGTTTGCTAGAGACCATGGTACTATCTGTAAAAACACCCATATATACATCTTTATAAACAGGGAAATTAACCTCTACGGATAGGTTTGCCATACTATACCCACCAAGGTCTGAATTTTCAGTAGAGGTGGTAGTAACTCCAATCTTATCATATCCGTAGGCTCTGTTTGAAAAAGCTCCACCTCCAAAAAACTTTTTTGATTCAGGTAGTCTGTTCTCATATACATCAATCGCCCCAACTCTACCCACAGCAGAAAATGTGAGGTTTGAGAGACTATATATAAGCCGTAGCTCCTCTAAATATTTTAGATAGGTGGTACTATTGGGAGAGTAGGGGAGTCCAACCTCCATTTTATGAGAAAAATATATACCCTCTTTTGGATTTATCTTAGAGTCTCTTAGGTCATAGATAAGGTGCATAAAAGGGTAGATGATAAAAAAATTTTTGTCATTACTTATTTCAATATTTTCAATCCCTAATCCCACACTGTGTAGCCACTTGTCATCACGATGTTGAAGATAGAGTTTCTCATAGGCGACTTTTTCATCAAAATTATGAATATCTTTCTCCTCTTTGTACCCTAAACTATTTTGAAAATCTACATGATATCCCCAAATATCTAAAATAGCAGGGTTGAAAAAGTTGTTTTCGATATGTTTTTGTTTTTTAGAGAAGAGTAAATCAAAGAGAAGTTTACGCCCACCTCCATAGAAATTTCGATACTCCCAGTGGTAGTTTGCTTGAAAATTTAAATCGGTGGCATACCCTACACCAATTCTGGAATTGGTGTTTTTCTCTATCTCTTGGAAGTATATATCAATGGGTATTTTATTGCTAAACTTGGTATCGTAGACCATATGAAGACGGTCAAATGACTCCAAAGCATAGAGTGATTCGTAACTCTCCTTAATCTTATATATATCAAAAACCTCTCCTTCTCTAAAGTGTAATCTTGACAATATAAGCTCATCATTCATACCAGAAGAGCCATTGATATTTATTCTACCAAAATGACAAAGTTCGCCTTTTCTGAGCTTGATAGTGATTTTGGCACTATACTCCTCTAAGTCAATATAGGCTTTGGTATCTAAATCATTACGACATAGACCATTATCTAAAAGAAGTTTGTTGATACTTGATTTTGTTTTTCCAAAATCTTTTGACCTAAAACGCTGATTCTCTTTTACATATATAACATCTTCGATATCATAATCACTCTCTACAGTGACAGATTTAATCTTTATAGGTCTCTTCTCATCAATTTTAAAATGGATACCTTGGTTATCTATTTTATGGGTGATATTTGCATCATAAAACCCCTCTTGTCTATAAAAAAAACTAAATATCTCATCTAGTTTTTTAATATATAGTTCATTGATTTTTGCTTTGTCATCTTTCCAAAATAGATAAGAAGGTGGTCTCTTTGCCCCAATAAGCTTCTCTAGCTCATCGGTTGAGATATGTCTGTTTCCCTCAAATGTTATAACAATGGGTTTATCCATGCTTTTCGCATTTAAGATATTAGTTATAAAAAGTATTAATATTATATATATAATTATTTTATTCATTTTTTTCTATAACTTAACAGAAATAAGCATAAAGTTCTATTGGCGTATTTGACCATTTCCATATAGCTTGAACTTATAAGTTGTTAGCTCATTGATACCCATAGGTCCTCTAGCATGAAGTTTATTAGTAGATATACCAACCTCTGCCCCAAATCCAAATGCACCACCATCTGTAAATCTTGTACTCGCATTGACATAGACACACGCAGCGTCTATAACATTCATAAACATCTCGGCTGCTGATATATTCTCCGTGATAATCGCCTCAGAGTGACCAGAGCCATAGTTGGCAATATGAGCAATAGCATCATTAATCCCCTCAACCACTTTGATATTTAGAATATTGGCAAGATACTCGGTATGATAATCCTCATCTGTAGCTCTATCGACAAAGATAAACTCTCTAGTGATATCACACCCTTTTATTTTTGTTCCTGCATCTACAAACGCCTTATAGAGACCAGGTAGTATAATTTTTGCTATCTGTTTATCTAGAATCAGAGTCTCCATAGCATTACAGACTCCTGGTCTATGACATTTGGCATTTATTGCGATACTCATCGCCTTTTTGTGATTTGCATCTCTATGTATGTAGGTATGACAAAGCCCCTTGTCATGTTTTACCACAGGCACAGATGAGTTTTTTGAGATAAATTTAATAAGATCCTCTCCTCCTCTTGGTACGATTAGGTCAACATACTCATCTTCTAGTATAAGTTTAGCAACACCCTCTCTTGATGAATCAGGTAGTAGAGAAATAAGCTCTTTTGGTAAGTTGTTTTTTTCTAAAACTCTCTGTAAAATTTTAGCAATGGCTTGGTTTGAAAACTCAGCCTCTTTTCCACCTTTTAAAATGGCAACATTTCCACTTTTGAAACAGAGACCTGCCACATCAGAGGTGACATTTGGACGTGACTCGTAGATTACCCCAATTACCCCAATTGGTACAGATACTTTCTCAATCCGTATGTTATCCTCTTGTACCCACCCATCAAGAATACGCCCAACAGGATCTTTTAGATTGGCTATCTCTCTCAATGACTGGGCAATCCCCTCTATTCGCTTGGCATCAAGTAGTAACCTATCGAGTAGAGAAGATTCTAACTTAAGCCTCTCTCCCTCTTTCATATCTTTGCGGTTCTCTTTTACGATGTATGAGCTATTGTCTATCAAAGCATCAGCCATTTCATTGAGTATTCTATTTTTATTTTTACCATCAAGCGTTGCTATAATTGACATAGATGCTTTGGCTCTAGCTAAGAAATTTTGCATATTTTTCCCTTGTCTTTTTTGTAATTATATCTTTTTTGATATTTATTTACAATTTAGAATGGAGATTATGCTTGAATATAGCTCTTTTCCCACTCCTCAAAACGTGGTGAAAAGTACTCTATACGAACTTTTTTAAACTCTCTTCTAGAGTAGAGTGGTCTCCGTGCAAAGTGTTCAATCTCTGTAGCCATATTTTTGATAATGGTGTTGATCTCTTCTATAGTTTTTCCATGAACCATAGTAAAAAGATTATATGGCCAGTTTGCATATTTAGGATGAAGGCAACAGTGGCTTACAGCTAAAAACTCAGCAACTCTCTTTCCTATCTCTTCCCCTTTACTCTCATCAACATCCCATACTACCATAGCATTCGCATTAAATCCTGCCTTTCTATGATTTAATATACCTGCAAAACGTCTCATAACTCCTGTATCTTTTAGCTCATTTAAAATAGCAAAAAACTCATCATAACTTATGCCTAATTTATCTACCACCTCTTTAAATGGTTCAGCAACAATAGGGATATCATACTGAGATAGAGCTATCACTTTATGGTGTAGTGGTGTTAGCTCTATAAATTTTTTTTGATGTTTTTTAACA
>OBIK01000083.1_pt1 | contig 11187 bp, 9 predicted proteins | sample 1496171 | NCBI WGS metagenome assembly OBIK01 (sample SAMEA3367191, study PRJEB22510) | hydrothermal vent metagenome | biome: marine hydrothermal vent; material: sea water | place: Cayman Islands | collected 2012-01-19 | depth 2308 m | reverse complement strand
TATATAGAAATGAAGCTAATACCTCAACCTCTTCTCCTGCTTTGGCTGATATATTATTTTTTAATAGACTCTTCTCCTTTTTGGTTAAAATATCACTAGATATCACTTCACACCGTACTTGTAATTTAGCCCCACGCTTTTGTAGTGTGATATTTTGTAGCGTTATCTCTTTTGTTCCTATTTTATACTCAAATCTACTTAGTACTTGTTCCACTTGCACTTTCTTTATCATTTTATCAAAAGAGATATAGAGAGGAATGCTAACAATAGAGACTAATATAATGGCATAAGTTATCCCTTTTTTAGCAATATGAAGAGGAGAGAAACCTAGCATCAAAAAAGTCAAAGACGCTGCCATAATAATCCCCACCAAGTTGGTAATAAAAAGTAAGAAAGCAGAAGAGAACATCGACCAGTCACCCCAACCAAGACCAATCCCTGAAACAGCAATAGGAGGAACAAGAGCCACGGCAATGGAGACCCCTGCTAGTGAGCCGATAATCTTCTCATTACTCTTAGCATAGGCTGCTGCCACTCCTGATATGATGGCTACAAACATATCCAAAATAGTAGGATATAGTCGTGCATTCATCTCTGAGGTCAACTGCTCCATAGGTAGAAGTAGGGTGATAAACATCGCACTCAAAAGCACAGCTAAGACACCAAAAAAGATACTTTTCATGCTATTTAAAAGCAGGGTGCTATCTTGACGTAGTAGCCCCATACTAGCACTTACAATAGGTTGCATCAGAGGAGCTAAAAGCATCGCTCCGATAATAACAGCGGCCGAATTAATATAGAGTCCAAAGGTAGCAATCATGGTTGCTAAAATGAGAAGTGTCATAAACGTAGAATTTAGCTCTGCATCTTCACGCAAAGAGCTAAATAGCCCTGTAAACTGCTCTCTACTCGCATGAGTAAAGAGGGGGATACTTTTACCCAAATAGGTTGACATCTCTTTATCTGATGGAAGATGCTCTACCTTTACATTCTCTTTTGTTGAGCGTTCGCTGATGCGTTGTTCCCAAAATTTTTCACCAACACTTAAAGAGAGTACTTCTGCTTTTGTCTCTAATAGAACAGGTGTTTTTCTGCATCTATCACTATCAATGGTGACAGATAGTTCGCGTGTTGGTTCTATTAAAAGGCTACTACTGTGAATATACCCCACCGAAGAGGGAAGATTTTTTGGTATCTGTTTTAAAATATGTGTTTCAAATATAGAGTGCATATATTGCAAAATTGAGCTAGGAGAGAGTATCACCAAAGAGAGTCGTCCATCATTTGTTTTTAGATGTTTATGAATAAGCTTTGAGGCAAAAGTTCGGTTGTTATACTCCACACCTACAGCCCCAATAGCAGAGAAGTTTAGCACTTTATCTTTAGAGGTTGTAATCTTAAATGAGGTGTGTTTAAGATGTCTAACCTTGTTCACAATGCCAAAAAATGATTTAATTCGTTGCCAAATGGTAGACCCCTCCATAGATGAAGAGAAGCAGTCAAGAGGAGGAACTTCTCCAATCACCACCTCCTGTAAGACCATATCCCCCTCACAATAGAGCAGGTCAATTTTATCTGTTGATGGAACAAGTGCCATATCAATACTCTTCTCAAAATTAGAGCTTAGGGCAAATGTATTGATAATCTCCTTTTGCTTTGCTAGAGGAATAATCCCCACACTAACATCATGAGAAGAGGCGATATTTAAAACACTTTTAATATCATACAACCAACCTGTCACCAAAAAATGAGTATTTTCTTCAATTATCATACTCTCCAAATTAGTTATCTCAACCTTTTGAAACTCAACCTCTCTACTCAATAGATACTCTATTGTCCTGTTTACAAACTTCTCTTCTATTTTGCTGTAGATGTAGTATATTTTCATTTTTTACTTAATTTCATTAAAGTCCAAGCAGACCTTACTGTTCCATTTTATTCTTAAATCTTGTTGAGAGGTAAGTGGTGCATATTTATCTTGTATTGTCCTACTCATTCTAAATTCCTTTTCTGATAATTATATCAAAATTTAAGTATAATCAATTGAGGAGATAGATAAATAAGAAGATGTCAAGTTGGGAAGAGTATTGATTTAAAAGATGGTGGAGCATAACGGGATCGAACCGATGACCTCTTCGCTGCCAGCGAAGCGCTCTCCCAGCTGAGCTAATGCCCCATGTGTAATGAGAAGAGAATTTTACTCTTATTTTGCTTTTAAATTACTTGGTAAATGTCTGTTCTATATAAGTATGTGGTATCTGAATATAATTAAAAAGTTTAGAGTAGTTTCCCATGGTTGGGTTTAGGAGTTTTGAGAGGTTTACTCCTAGACCTATGTAGATGTTTCTATCTCTTCCTGCTATGGGTAGGTGGTTGTGGTTGAAGTTTCTGCTGTAGTATCCAAGGTGAAGCTCTAAATAACTTAGTGGTGTATCTTCAAACGCTTTAAATCCATTGGCTTTAATTGTCACGAGGTGTTTCATCCGTTCATAATCAGTAGAGATATCTGTGGAGTTATCGGTTGAGATAAATGGGTTATATTCTACTCTTAAATCTACTTTTTTGGCAAGAGAGGGGTTCATATATAGTAGGTATCCAGCTCCAACACCCACGGCATCTGATAGGAAGTCTTTTGAGGAGAATCCGTGTGAACTGTAGCCATCTCCTACCTCTATTAGTAGACCTGAAATCATGAGAGAGGTGAAAGATGCGTAGAGACCTGCCTCTTGTTTCTCATATCCCCAACTCTCATATAGTGGGGCTAAGGCACGGGTGGCTACATAGTTGGTGTAGATATGTCCTAGCTTGTCAGAGCCTCCATTATTTGTGGTTTTTTCAAACCAACCCTCATTGTCGGTGTGATAGCTCTCTTCACCATAACCCCATTGGCTAAATCCCCAACCTAGTACGGCTGATGTTAGGAGTATATTGGTGGCTGTTAGCTTTTGCGTGGGTGTGAAGTTACTAGACCAACTTGTAGTGTTGGACTCATTGGCATAGAGTGTAAAGAGGCTAAAAAAAGTGCCGATGAGTAGTTTTTTAAAGTATCTCATGAAGTGCATTTGCTTTTTTCATCCAAGCGTGAAGCTCTTCCCACTCTTCATTCTCTATTAGCTCTTGGCATAGAAGCATCTCTTCATTAAATGTGATGATGGACTCTAATAGGTTATCTTTGTTTTGTCTAAATATATCTTCCCACATATTGGGTGAACTCTGTGCAATACGGCTCATGCTTCTAAATCCACCACCTGCTAGGGCTACAATGGCATTTGAATCTTCTTGTTTCATCACCGAGTTAGCGATGGCGTAGCTAACAGCGTGTGGCATATGAGAGATAAATGCTGCGTGTCTGTCATGCTCTTTGGCGTTCATGTAGACAATTTTTGAGCCTATGTCATTGAATATTTTTTTTGCAATACTATTTTGTAATTCAGCACTTTTCTCCTGGTCACAAATCACCATAGTTTTGTTTTGGTAGAGATTGTCAATCGCAGCAGATGGACCAAAGTTCTCTGTTCCTGTCATCGGGTGGGCTGTGACAAAATTTTGACGGATAATAGATGGTATGGAGTTGGATATTTTTTCTTTACTGCTTCCAAAGTCGATAATGGTGCAACTCTTTGGTATATCTTTTAGCTCTTGGGCTATGGTTATAATCGCATCAACAGGAATGGTCAAGATGATAACATCACACTTTTTGATAATCTCTAAGTTGTTGGTTATTTGGTCAATAAGCTTTAGTTCAAGAGCCTCTTTTTGATGTGCTTGGTTGTGGTCATAGCCTAAAATATAGTATTCTTTGGAAAATTTTTTAAGTGCTAAACCTAAAGAACCACCCATTAGACCTAGTCCAATAATGCCTATTTTCATCAATTCTCCCTTAATTTAAGATCAGATTATACCACTTTTTTAGTGAAAAGTAGATACACTTATGGCATTTGAAAAAAACAAAGATAAACACTATTGAGGAATTACCAATTTTATGAAAAAAATTATACCATTATCTCTTACATTGAACTCACTTCTGATATCTCAAACTATTACTTCTATCAAATATGAGGGTCTTCTTCATCTCTCTTCTGATGTAGCCACAGAGATATCAGGCATTCATGTTGGTGATGAGTTTGATATCAATAAGATAGATGAGTCTCTTAAAAAGTTCTATAAGCAGGGTTATTTCTCTGATATATTGGTCTCAACATCAGGTGGAGGGGATTTAGTTTATAGCTTTAAGGAAAAATCAGTTATCTCAAAATTGATGATGAATGGATATAGCTCTGATGATGAATCGGAGGGTGTATTTGTCTCTATGGGACTTCGTAAAGGAGACCTTTATGATGTTAAAAAGATTGAATCTGCTAAAAAGAAGTTGATTAAGCGAATTGAGGCAGAGGGCTATTATGATACGGTTGTTGAGGTCACTACTGAACCAAAAACAGATAGTGTGGCGTTGGTCTTTGATGTGAATAAGGGTGAGAAAATCTATATCCAAAATATAGAGTTTGCAGGGGCTGATACGATTGATTTAACAGAGTTAGAGAACGCTTTAGCCAACCAAGAGGAAGAGTTTATGGGCTGGTTACCAGGTCTAAATGATGGTGTTGCTCATATTGATCAACTGGGATATGACTCATTTAGAGCCAAAGATGTCTACATGACCAATGGTTATCTTGATGCCACGGTTAGTGAGCCTCTGATGCGTGTGGATAGTGGTTCTTATATTGCTGATGTGAGTTATCAGATAGATGAAGGACAGCAGTATCGTGTAGATAAGATTGTTTTTAATGGTTTAATTGAAGAGTTAGATGAGCAGAGCATTAGAGAGGAGCTTCGTCTTTTGGAGGGCAAGGTCTTTAATGTTAAAAAATTGAGAAAAGATATCGACTATATCCAAGAACAAGTCGCCAATTTGGGGTATGCATATGCTAAAGTTAGACCAAATTTTAACAAAAATGAAAAAGATGGAACGGTTGATATTCAATACTCTATTAGAACTGGAAACAAGGTAAAAATCAATGATGTTATTATCTCTGGGAACTATACTACTAAAGATAGTGTTATTCGTAGAGATGTCTTCTTGACCCCAGGTTCACTTTTTAATTTAACCGATTTAAAAGATAGTAAAAGTACATTGGGTCGTAGAGGCTTTTTTGAAAAGGTAGATATATCCCAAGAGCGTATTGATGAGAACAATATGAACATCTTGGTAAAAGTTAAAGAGACACCTACAGGAAGTATCCAAGCTGGTGGTGGATATGGTTCACTTCAAGGGGCAATGGTCAATGCAAGTTTGGCAGATAGAAATATCATGGGGTCAGGTATCAATGCAGGAGTCTCTATTGACTACTCAAAAATCTCACTAAATTATGCTTTAAATATTAACAATCCTCGTATTTGGGATAGTGAGTATAGTTTTGGTATGAATATCTATCGAAATGAGTTTAAGTATGAGACACAAGGGTATGAGCAGAAGAGTTCAGGAGTTGGTCTTAATGTTGGAAAGCAGATAACACGAAACCTGTATGGTTATGCGGCGTATAACTACAGCAAGAATAAAACTGATGGCTATTTTGGAAATAATACCTCCACCTATAGTAGTGTTTGGAATGACGAAGATTTCTCATATGCTAAAAGTACATTCTCTTTGGGTTTAAACTATGACTCTACAGATGATTTTTATGTTCCAAGAGATGGTATTATCTTGGGTGGTAGCGTAGGACACTCTGGGCTTGGTGGAGATGAGAAGTTTATAGACTACTCTGCTAAGTTTGGTTTCTATAAAGGGTTAGAGGATTATATAGACTATGATTTAATTTTCCGTTATAAACTACGTGCCAATATGCTAAAAGATAGAGGATTGATACATGGACCAGAGAAGCTATTTTTAGGAGGGCCTTCTAGTCTAAGAGGGTACGAATCTTATAGTATCGCACCACATACGGACAGCATGGGAGAAGATGCAGATGGAAACCTAAAACCCAAACGAAAGTTTAAGGGAGGACTGAAATCGGTAATGAATACAGTTGAAGCGAGTATCCCACTTTCAGATTCAGCCAAGATGCGTTTGGCATTTTTCTATGACCACGGGTTTATAGGAGAGGATACATTTAATGAGATAGAGAGAAACTCTTATGGTGTCTCACTAGAGTGGTTCTCTCCAATGGGACCTATCAACCTCATATGGGGTTGGGCGATCAACCCAGATAAGCTAGATAGAGAGAGTCTCTTTGAGTTTACCATGGGACGACGGTTCTAGTACTCCAAATAACTTTAGAAGTTATATCGAGGTATCTCTTGGATATCTTGAATTTTTAACTCTATATTAGAGGGACGCTCTAAATCTTTGAGTTTCTCTTTTGCTAGATATAGAGATTTATCTGTTTTTATTTTTAGTATATTATCTTGTAGTTCAAACTCAAAATTCTCTATAAATGAATTTTCGTAGAGTGTAATGGTTATACTGTAGATAAAGCTTAATATCTTTAGCTCATTTTTTTTGGGTAGAAGTACTTTGTATTTTTTGTAAACCTCTTTGTCATAGAGTTTTTCCCCACCAAATCTTAGTAACATCGCTGTAAGCATCATCTCTTTGTGTGTTACTCCAAAATTAAACTCGTGCTTTGTAGCATAGTAGGCGTGTTGATGGGCATCATAGATATTAAATGTGTAGCCAACAGGAGTCAATTCAATGGCATAGAGTAGGGTTTTTAGATAAGGCTTTGGAAGATTATCTGCTTTGGAGAAGAGTTTAAATAGTTTTTTGGCACTCTCTTTTTGTTTAAGTGTATTTCGGTGAGGGGTTTCAAATCTATCAAGCATACTTTTTATACTAGGGTTAATGTTTTCGGGAAAGAGAAAATTGCTTTTTTCAAGAAAACTGTTTAGAAAAACACCCTCTCTAACCCCAACACCTGATGTGATGACCTTTTTAGCTTCTATGGTGTTTAATATGGCTTGAAAGATTAATGCACCCTCTCTAATGGTATCATGTCGTCCTTTTGAAATATGAAGATATGGCAGAAGTGTTCTATTTGCTGTAGAGATATTTTTAAAGTACTCTAGGTGATTTTTTATTTTATAAGAGAAAGCGTGGATTTTATGTAGTGGATACTCTTCACTCTTCATAATGCCTTTGCTTAAGCTTCTAATCGTTCCACCAATACCGATGGCTTGTGGGTGTCTAAAGTGAGTGGGGAGTTTCTCTATCTCATTTATAATATATGCGTTGGCATCATCTATGGAGCCATTGCCATCAAAAAAAAGCTCTTTAATCCTAACTGTTCCTAGATTGATAGAGTAGGTGTCTATAATCTTAGAATTTTTAATAAGTGCTAAATCCGAAGAACCACCACCAATATCAATACTAATACCATTACTAATAGGAAGAAGATTTAGGGCGGCTAACGCACCATATCTTGCTTCTATGGTTCCATCAATAATTTTAATATCTAAGTTAAGTTGTTTTTTTATCCACGAGGTGAAAGCTTTTCCATTGGGGGCATCTCTAAGTGCCGAAGTGGCAACACAGAGAGTCTGTTTGACGGGGTATAGCTTGATTGTTTTTATGAACTCATTAAGTGCTAAATAGGCACGGTGTATGCCCACAGGTTGAAGATAACCCTCTTTTGCATAAGCACCCTCTCCGATTCTAACTTTTGAGGTTTTTTCACATATGATATGAAAACCATACTGGCTACTCTCTTGATAGATAACAAGTCTAGCTGAGTTTGAACCAATATCTATTACAGCTGTTGCTTGATGCATAGGAGGTTACTCCTCCTCTTGCATTTTGTTGTATTTGAATTTTAACTCTTCTGCACTCTCTGCTGCGTCTGGGTCAGAGGAGATACAGTCAACAGGACAGACAGCGATACATTGTGGTTCATCATAGTGTCCTACACACTCAGTACAACGGTCAGTGTCTATTATATATATTGGGTCATTCTCTTCAATCGCCTCATTTGGACACTCTTCCCTACACGCATCACACGCAATACAGTCATCTGCTATTTTTAAAGCCATATTATTACTCTCTTTATATTTATTATTTAATTCTAAAAGGGTTTATATCTTAACAAAGCTTATGATTAAATGAAATTATGAGAATAATTATAGCTCATGGTGTAAAAAACGGCTATAAGGAAAGATGATACTAGCAACTGCTCCTTGTCCATTTCTTCTATTTTTTAAAGTAAGGTCTACTCCCATAGATTCAGCAGCATTTTGTGCTAAAAACAGTCCAAGTCCTGCACCTTCGGAGTCAATAGAGCGTTTAAATGGTGCAAAAAAGTCTTGACTCTCATCTAATCCAGGTCCCTCATCCATTATTTCGATAATAAAATTATGTTTATCGGTACGAACAGTTAGTGTGACTAGTCCATTTTTTGGAGTAAAACGTAGGGCATTTTGTATAAAATTTTGGAATATCTGCATAAATAGCAAGGGTTGAATGGTAATCATAAAGCGTTCAACATTAAAATGATAAATAAAGTTTCTATTTTGAGAGTGTGCCAAAAGCTCATACTCTTCGGCTTTTCCAACCATGAAACGGATTATATTGAGTCGCTTTGGTTGCTCAAACTGCATTCCCTCTGCTCTACCAAACTCTAAAATATTATGTATCATATTGTTAAGGTCATCAATGGATTTGATATTTTGCTGTAGTGTCTCTTTAATATTATCATCTTTTTTATATTTCATGAGATTTATTTGATTTTTTAATCTCATGACGGCAAGAGGTGTTTTTAGCTCATGTGCAGTACCTACATATAACTCTTTTCGGTAGTTTATAGAGGTTTTGATTTTAGTTATTAGTCTATTGACCGACTCTCCTAATTGAATGAACTCTAGTGGTAGTTCATCTACTTTAAGTGGTTGTAGAATACTCTCGTTCATATTAGAAAATTTATAGGTAAGTTTTCTAAGTGGTCTCATTAGATTAGCAGAGAGTACAGAGGCGTAATAGATAATAAAAAATAGACCCGTTACAATCATTACCATCATAGCTACATAGATTCTATAGAGAAGATTTTTCTCTTTTGTAATATTTTGTGAAATTTTTAGATATCTTTTAGAAACAGGGTAGGGGGTAACAAACTCAAGATAGTATTGGTCTCTTTTTTGAATAAGATGTGTTCCTAGTTGTTTGTTTGAATTTATAATAGATATACTGTTTTTGTAGAGTTGAGTTAGCTCAAAGTTATTGAACTCTTTTAAAAGTAGGTCGGGGTCTTTATATGTGGAGATGAGATAGTTTGCCTGTCTGTTTAATTCGTCCTCTGCATCATCATATAGATTAGTAAAGAGGAAGTATGCTAAAATAGCCGAAATGGTAATAAGCATTGCTGTCATAGAGACAGCAATTTCAAGAAGAAATCTTTTTCTTAAGCTCCTTTGGGAAAGCAAAATCTATAACCTCTTCTTCTTACTGTCTCTATAGTTGTGATATTCAATGGTTTGTCCATTTTTTGTCTAATTTGGTTGATTGCAACTTCGATTACATTTGGAGTAACAAGCTCTGGCTCTTCCCAAATAGCATCAAGGAGTTGCTCTTTTGATACAATGTGGTCTTTGTGCATTGCTAGGTGTGTCAATACTTCAAACGGTTTACCTTTAAGTTCAATCTCTTCACCCTCATAGATAATTTTTTCCTCTTCAGGATTTATAATAAGGTTTTCAACTTCGATAATATTTGAACCTCCAAAACGTAGTTTTGCTTCAATACGTGTTGTTAAAATCTCAAAGTCAAATGGTTTTCTGATAAAATCATCAGCACCTGCTTTAAGAGCTTCAATTTCACTCTCTCTATCATCTCTAGCAGAGAGAACAATGACGGAGGTTTTAGGTGCTTTCTCTTTAAGTTTGACAATAATATCAATTCCTTGACCATCTGGAAGCATCCAATCAAGTAGTACTAAATCATAGTTTCTAATCCCTAAGTAGTACTCACCATCTTTGATATTCTCAGCTACATCATTTTGGAATCCAAACTCTTTTAACCCGTCTGATAGTGTTTTGCTTAATGTTACTTCATCTTCAATAATTAATACTCGCATTTTATTTCCAACTCCTCGTTTAATATTTTTTTAATATTATAACACAAATATATTATAGTTTAAAGTTTTTTTAAATATAAATCGTTGATTTTTCAATATTTATTGATTATTTTATATTTATTGATGTTTAGAAGCGTTATCCCACTCGTCAGATAGTGAAACTATGGCATTTGCGATAATATCTGGTTTAGATATTTTAAGATAAAGTGTCTCTATTTGAGAGTAGTTTTTTAAAAGCACCCTAGATATATCATCTAGGGCATTCTCTAAAAGTTCATACTCTCTCTCATATAGACATTTTTCAATATCTTTAATGACCATTGCATAGTTAATAAAGTGATTTTCTACATAGTTATAGTTAATTTTTGTCTCAATTACAACTTTTTGTTTGGAGTTACGCTCAAAATCTAAGATACCGATGATGGTATCAATAGTTAACTTTTCTATATGTATAGTCATGTTACTTAAGAGATTTACTTCTCTTCTTTATTGAAAAGACGAAGAATATTAGGAGTATGTTTATAAAATATAATAAATGAGATAATCCAAATAGGAGCATGAGTATGAATAATAGCGATATCAGGATGAATAATATAAGAGGCTATAATCAATGCACCCAAGCCAATTAGAGAGGAGATAGAGGAGATTTTTAGTACCTTAGCTGATATGTACCAAACAATAATAGCAATAAGAGAGACAAGAGGCATCATGATTAAAAGTACACCAAATCCTGTAGCCACACCTTTACCACCCTCAAAAAGTAAAAAAGGGCTAAAGCAGTGACCCATAACAGCTAAGACGGCTAGTGTCCAAAGTATATTATCATCTAATCCAAAATAGTATCTAGCCACCAGCATTACAATAGCCCCTTTGGTTGCATCTAAAACAAAAGTAGCAATGGTTAGCTTTTTTGCCATATCAGGTGCTTTCTCTTTTAAAACACGTAGTACATTGGTAGCACCTATGTTTCCACTCCCCTCTTGTCGTACATCAACTCCTGCAAAAGTTTTTGCTAAAATAAATCCAAAAGGTATTGCGGCCAGAAGATAGGCAGTTAGGTAAAGTATTAAATTTAAATCCATGAAATTCTCCGTTAACTATTAATAATTATTGGAATTTTAACTAAAACTAT
>OBIK01000082.1_pt1 | contig 11212 bp, 15 predicted proteins | sample 1496171 | NCBI WGS metagenome assembly OBIK01 (sample SAMEA3367191, study PRJEB22510) | hydrothermal vent metagenome | biome: marine hydrothermal vent; material: sea water | place: Cayman Islands | collected 2012-01-19 | depth 2308 m | reverse complement strand
ATGGTATAGATGATCTCAATTTAAATGGCAAGAAAGATGTAGGAGAAAAGAAAGTCTATTTCGAATTTTCTGACTACTCTACATCCTATATTTTTTATGAAAGAAACTAAAGGATCAGTTATGAAAATAATATCAACAAATAATGCACCTCAAGCAATAGGCCCATACTCTCAAGCAATAGCCGTAAATGGTATGATTTATACTTCAGGACAGATAGCGTTACTTCCTGATGGTACAATGCTCACTGGTGGTGTAGAAGAGCAGACAGAACAAGTGATGAAAAACCTTTCAGCTGTGCTGGAAGCAGGTGATGCAAACCTTTCTAATGTAATTAAAACAACAATATTTTTAGCAGATATGGATGATTTTACTAAGGTAAATGAAATCTATGCTAGATATTTTGGAGATCACAAGCCTGCACGAAGCACTGTAGCAGTAAAAACATTGCCTAAAAATGCATTGGTTGAGATTGAATGTATTGCTTTGGCTGGAGCTGATTACACTTTTTAAAGATAAAAATGAGTGTATTGTATAAATATCGTTTAGTTTCAAAAAATATTAAAACAACTTTGGGTATAATCACGAACTTTTTAAAAAACATAGAATAACAAAGGGTTTGCAATGTACGCAATCATTAAAGCAAGTGGTCAACAATTTAAAGTTCAAGAGGGCGATATCATATGTTTCGACAATATGAGTCTTGAGCCAAAAGCAGCAGTAGAATTTAAAGAAGTTCTAGCAGTAGACAATGGCGACTTAACAGTAGGTACTCCTTTCGTAGAGGGTGCAGTAGTTAAAGGTGAAGTCATCAACGAAGGTAGAGATAAAAAAGTTATCATCTACAAAAAAAGAAGAAGAAAAGATTCAAAACTCAAACGTGGTTTCAGAAGAAGTTTTACAAGAGTTAGAATAACTAAAATAGCATAAGCTTAATAATTTTATAGAAGGAGCAAGATATGGCACACAAGAAAGGACAAGGGTCCACTCAAAATAACCGTGATTCAGCAGGACGTCGTTTAGGCGTTAAGAAATTTGGTGGTGAAGCAGTAATCGCTGGTAATATCATCATAAGACAAAGAGGTACGAAAGTACACCCAGGAAATGGTGTAGGCATGGGTAAAGACCATACAATATTTGCACTTATCGAGGGTGTTGTAAAGTTTGAGAACAAAACAGCTTCACAGAAAAAAGTTTCAGTAGTACCAGCGTAAACATACAGCAAGTTCCGAAATACTTCGGACTTGTTTCTTCATTTTCTTTAAGCGTTTCCCCTTAGAGAGATATTATATCTCCATTCTTATTTATCTTTAATAAATGTTTACATTTATTACGACCCATAAACCAACCATCAACGTATTCTGATTTTCTCGTAAATAGATAATGTGATTTAGTATAGGCACCCTTAGACGTTTTACAACCATCATTTATGCCTAGTTTATAGATATTTGATAAGTTTGTACCAAAGTAAATACCGCTGTGAAGGTATCTTTTTTTAGTGTTAGCTTTTTTACCTGATGTACATGCAGTGATTAATAATAGTGTACAAAACAATGATAAGAAGAGTAATGGTGTTTTACTGTAAGACATAAATTGTCCCCCCAATGTATTTGTTTTCTAAATTATATCAAATAATTTTTCTATTTTAGATATAATCTTATAATTGTTATAAAAGGTTTAATATATGTTTGTAGATAGTGTAGAACTTCTCATAAGCTCAGGTAAGGGTGGAGCAGGTTCCATCTCATTTTGGACAGAAAAATTTGTTGCCAACGGTGGTCCTGATGGTGGAGATGGTGGTCGAGGTGGATCTGTTTTTTTTAAAGTTGATAATAATACGGATACCCTTTCGCAATTACGTGGTCGTAAACATATGAAAGCCGAGAATGGTCAACCAGGTACAGGTAAAAAGTGTTATGGACGCAAAGGTGCGGACATGACTATAACTGTTCCACCAGGTACTACTGTAATAGATATGGAAACAGGTGAAGAGCTTATGGATTTGGTTACGGAGGGGGATGTTGTCTTGTTTATAGAAGGTGGTAAGGGGGGACTTGGAAATATGCATTTTAAATCTTCTTCCAACCAGCGTCCAACTTATGCTCAACCGGGACTACCAGGTATTACTAAACAAGTAAGACTTGAGATGAAACTCATCGCAGATGTAGGACTTGTAGGTTATCCAAATGTAGGAAAGTCTACACTCATAGCCACACTTTCAAATGCTCGTCCACAAGTAGCAAACTATGAATTTACCACACTCACTCCAAAACTAGGTGTGGTACACATGGGGGACTATGATTCTTTTATGATGGCAGATATTCCTGGTATCATCGAGGGTGCTAGTGATGGTAGAGGTTTAGGGCATGAGTTTTTAAAACACATAGAAAGAACAAAAACACTTTTACTCATGATAGATGCAGCAAACTATAGAGAGATGAAGTACCAGTATGAGACGCTACTAGTAGAGCTTCAGCGTTACTCTGAGACTTTAGCAACACGTAAACATGCCATAGCCATAACCAAGATAGACTCACTTTCTGTAGAAGAAGTCAATACATTGACGAATACATTTTTAGTCGATATTGGGCTAGTAGCAAACAAAACACTGAATCAATATAAAGCTAAAGAAGAGTATGTATCTTATGGTTTTGAAAAGGATTTTGGCGTGAAGTTACCAGAAGAAAAACCACTTTTCGTCCTGCCAATTTCTTCCGTGGCACACATAAACATTGAGCCTTTACGTTATGCCATAGGTGACTTTGTTAAAAGTGTAGAAGAAGAGGATGCACTTTAAAATGATATCATTAAAGTATACATGTTTTCACTTCTTGAACTTACATTTAAACTAAAAAAAGTATAATCATTCTAATCATTATATAGGAGTCATTATGGCAATAGAAACAGTAAAAACAACAGAAGATTTTAAAGCATTAGTAGCAGAGGTTACTTCACAAACAGGCTACAAAGAGCCTATGGCATTTGGTATCGCTAGAGTAGACCGTGGTCAAAAAAATGCAGAGAAGATACTTCAAGCAAACTTTGGACTCATCAACTGGAAAGAAAATTTTGGTTCTGCGGCTGTGTTCGTTAAAGCTCTACAAGAGGCTAAAATAGATGTAGATTTTACAGGCTCTGAGTTTGTAGCTACTGTCAACGAAAAATTTGTAAATAATGCCATGGCAGCCTTTGCTCCATACTTGGCAGAAGCTACAGGTGATGCACACAAAAATGTGCAAGTCATTAAAACACTTGCAAATATGAAGGACATTGGTAAAAACTTTAGAATTGTCTTTTTGTTTGAAGATACAAATGCTCAGTCAGTTGAAGCAGTGTATTTGAAACTTTATGCACTTTCACTGGCTAAAGGTGAGCTTAGAAAAGTAAACCTAAATGGTGCATTTGGCATCCTCACTAACGTAGCATGGGTGGGCAATACCCCATATGAACTAGACTATCTTAGAGACAATGAAATCGAGATGAAGCTAAACGGTACTTACCCTAAAGTAGACTCAGTAGATAAATTTCCAAGATTTTTACAACACATCATCCCTGCGGACAATACAAGAATCCTAGAAGCATCTAAAGTACGTATGGGAGCACAACTAGCAGCAGGAACTACAGTCATGCCAGGTGCATCATATATCAACTTCAACGCAGGAACACTTGGTCCTGTTATGGTTGAAGGGCGTATCTCTTCTTCTGCTATTGTTGGAGCTGGTTCAGATGTAGGTGGAGGAGCGAGTATCTTAGGCGTATTGTCTGGGACAGATGGTAATCCTATTAGCATTGGTGAAAACACGTTACTTGGGGCAAACTCAACGTGTGGTATTCCTCTTGGTGATGCTTGTATCATCGATGGTGGTTTGGCAATATTTGCTGGTACTAAAGTAAAAGTAGCACCTGAAGAATTGACCAAAATCAAAGAAGCAAACCCAGATGCTATACTTGAAAACAAAACAACTTTCCGTGCAGACAGCTTCCAAGGGCTTAGTGGACTTCACTTTAGACAAAACTCAACCACAGGTGAGATTTGTGTTAGACGAAGTACTAGAGAAGTAAAACTAAATGCGGATTTACACTAGTTCATGCGAGTAGACAAGTGGCTTTCGGCTGTAAATGTTGTGAAACGACGTACCGTCGCCACAGACATGCTCAAATCTGGCGTAGTAAACATCAATGACATCAAGGCTAAAGCTTCAAAAGATGTAAAGATAGGCGATAAGATAACTATAGAGTACCTCAAAGGTGCTAAGCACTATGAAGTGTTACAGATACCTACTACGAAGACTATTCCTAAGAGTCAGAAAGAAGAGTATGTTAAGGAACTATAAGTGAGTACTAAAACCCAATTTGAAAAACTATTTAACAACGAACTAAGTACAGATGAAGCAAGAGCATTTTTAGTAGACCTTTATAAAAAAGGTGAGACGGGGGATGACATAGCAGCAGCTGCGGCTGTGATGCGTGAGCATTCTCTTAAGCTAAATCTCTCAGATGAACTCCTTGAAAAAGCCATAGACATTGTGGGTACGGGTGGAGACAAGTCTGGAAGTTTTAATATCTCTACTACGGTGTCACTACTGCTTGCATCTATGGGGCGTGTGGTAGCTAAACATGGTAACAGAAGTATCACGTCTAATTCTGGTTCTACAGATGTGCTTGAAGCATTGGGTATTAACTTAGATTTGAGTAGTGAAAACAAGATAAAGATGCTTGAAGAAACTGGTTTTTGTTTCTTTCCTGCTACGGATCATCATCCTGCTATGAAACACATCATGCCTATACGAAAAAGTATAGAACATAGGACTATTTTTAATTTGTTAGGTCCATTGACAAATCCTGCAGGAACTCAAAAATATTTGTTAGGTGTGTTTGATCCTAGTTATGTTAAACGTATGGCTGAGGCACTTTTGGAGTTAGACACACAGCGAGCCTATGTCGTCTCAAGTTTAGATGGTATGGATGAGATAGGTATATCTAGCAACACAGCATTTGCATACGTTGAACATGGACGTATATCTGAGGGTGAGATAAACCCTGAGACATTTGGGTTTAAACTTTCACCTAAAGAGTCCATACTCGGTGGTGATGCACTTTTTAACGCACAAATAACAAGAGACATATACACTGGTGAGGAACGTGGAGCTAAAAGAGACATAGTGGTGCTCAATGCTGCTTTTGCTTTGTTTGTAGATGCTAGGGTACGAGACCTAAAAGAAGCCATAGAGATGGTAAGTGCACAGCTTGACTCTGGAAAAACCAGAGAGCATTTAAATTTCATGGCTGATGTATCTCAGAAGTTGGCGTAAGAGATATGGAGATTGTTGCTTCTTTAGAAGAATTACATAAAGTGGTTGATTATCTTCAGCAAACTTTAGAAAAAAATGCCATAGTTTTTTTACGTGGAGACCTAGCAGCAGGCAAAACCACACTTACACAGGCTATAGCCAAAGCTAAGGGCATAAAGAGTGAAGTGACTTCTCCTACTTTTTCTTTACAGCAGTGCTATGTGGGAGCAGAGGAAGAAAACCTTTATCATTATGATTTGTATAGGTTAGAGCATGAAGAATTTATGCAAATGGGACTTTTTGAAGAGTTTGAGAAATCTGGTTGGCATATGGTCGAGTGGGGTTCAGATGAGCTTAAAGCCTTTTTAGTGCACGTTGGATATAATGTCAGTACGATAGACATAGAAGTATTTGAAAATGCTAGAACTTATAGGATAAACACGTAAATGCACACACTCGAAGCCGTAAACCTTGCGAAGACCATCAAAAAAACACAGATAGTCCATGACATCTCTTTGTCTGTAAAATCAAAAGAGATAGTAGGGCTTTTAGGTCCAAATGGTGCAGGAAAAACTACATCATTTTACATGGTATGTGGTCTTACCGATGCCACAGAAGGACAAGTCTTTTTAGATGGAGATGATGTCACGAAGTTAGCACTGAGTGCAAGAGCCAAACTAGGTATAGGGTACTTGCCACAGGAATCTAGCATATTTAAAGATCTAACTGCTGAAGAAAACTTGATTATTGCAGCAGAAGCATTAAATATACCCCAAAATGTGATTGGACCGCGTATAGAAAAACTCTTAGAAATCTTCAACATCGAACCTATACGAAGCCGTTTAGGTATTCGTTTAAGTGGTGGAGAGCGTAGACGTGTTGAGATAGCCAGAGCCTTAGTTGGAGAGCCTAAGTTTTTACTACTAGATGAGCCTTTTGCAGGGGTTGACCCCATCGCTGTGCTGGACATACAAAACATTATCAAGCAACTTGTGGAACTAGACATGGGCATACTCATCACAGACCATAATGTACGTGAAACACTTGGTATTTGTGATAGAGCATATGTCATGCGCTCAGGTGAGATGCTAGCTTCTGGAACATCTGATGAGATAGCCAACGATAAAAATGTTCGTAAATACTACTTGGGTGAGGACTTTACATTTTAATACCGTTGGATTGATATAATCGACCAATAATATTATTTACTTAAAAACCAATGGTTGATTGTATTGACCCTAGGAGGACTATTATTGAATTTAAAAGACATAAAAATCCTCTTGGACAAAGAAGTGATAGCCCGAAACAACAGTTTAGAAATCTCTTCTGAGAAACCAGACCCCCTTATGATTGCTAGTAAATATAATGATGAAACTATAGCACTAGTCTGTGCTTTATTTGCATATGGTAATGCTAAACTCATTGTGAAGTTTTTAGATAGTTTAGATTTTTCTTTGCTTGAAGCCAGTGATGCCAACATAAAAAAAGCACTTTCTTCACACTATTATCGTTTTCAAAATGCAGAAGATGTGACTACTCTTTTTGTAGCGTTGAAACGTTTGAAAGAAGTAGACAGCATAGAAAACATCTTTTATGAGGGTTACAGAAAAGAAAAAAATATTTTAGAAGGTTTGTGGAACTTTATAGATGTACTGAAAAGTATGCATACACATGAAAGTAAAGGGTATAGTTTTTTGTTAGGTTCTGTTCCTAAAAAAGCAAGTGGAATTGGAACATACAAAAGATACATGATGTACTTACGTTGGATGGTACGTAAAGACAATCTTGATTTAGGTTTATGGTCAAAGATAGATAAAAAAGACTTGTTGCTTCCCTTAGATACGCATACATTTAAAGTCTCAGAACGTTTAGGATTGCTCAAACGAAAAACCTATGACATGAAAGCAGCCATAGAAATAACAAATAGACTTCGTCAGTTCGATAAAGAAGACCCAATTAAATATGATTTTGCATTATATCGTCTAGGACAAGAAAAGATAGTTTAATTCTAGTGAAAATAAAGGTGTAAAAGGGTATAATCCTCACTATATTTTATAGATGAGGATGGTTTTATGGAAGGTATATTTACTTACATAGGTGCGATTGTTGGACACGGACAAATGCTATTTGTAGTACACTTGATTTTAGTCGCAGCGATTATTATATTGCTAGCAAGGATGGCTATGGCTAATCTTAGAGCAGTGCCAAATGGTACACAAAATGTTATGGAAGCATTTCTTTCTGGCGTGATTGCTATGGGTAAAGACGTTATAGGTGAAGAGAAGGCACGTAAATACTTACCACTCGTAGCGACCATAGGGCTTTTTGTACTTATCAACAACCTTATAGGGATTATCCCTGGTTTTGAGTCTCCGACATCAAACATCAATGTGACACTTGTACTTGCTGTCGTTGTGTTTTTTTACTACAACTATGAAGGTATGAAAGCACAAGGTGCTTTGCCGTATGTAAAAAACTTTGTTCACCTTGGTGACATGCATCCTGCAGCGAAATTTGCAATGTCATTATTGATGTACCCTATTGAGTTTGTATCTCACCTTTCTCGTATCGTTTCTCTTTCATTTAGACTTTTTGGTAACATCAAGGGTGATGACTTGTTCTTGTGGGTTATCTTGATGCTTGCTCCATGGTTTATGCCTATGATGCCGATGGTACTTCTTACATTTATGGCATTCTTACAGACTTTTGTATTTATGATATTGACGTATGTATACCTCGCTGGTGCTGTAGCAGTAGACGAAGGTCACTAAGTATCAATTCACTATGAGACTAAAAGATAAACCTTTACATTTTATAGTGAACTTCCTTTTAGGTGTTTCTTGGGCATCTGTATTTCTTGGTGCTATCACCACTTTTCTTACTTTTTATGAAGATACATTCTTTTTTGCTTTGATTTCTGCTTTTGTAGCGGCACTTCCTGGGCTAGTAGGCATTTTAGCGTTAGAACACTTTATTACCAACAAAGAGAAACTTCAAGAACTTAAAAAACAAACCAAACTACTAGAAAAATCTTTTCACGATTAAATCACAAAAATATGTTTTAATAACTCAAGGATACAAGGAGTTATATATGTTTAGAATGCTATCGCTCATTATTTTTGTTTTGACCTCAGTACATGCAAAAACAATAACAGAAAACTACTCTATAGAGTTTGGCATTATCGGTGAGATAGCAAAAGTCCATGCTAATATGGAGATACATAAAAACCATTATCAGATAGATTCGAAGTTAAAAGTCATAGGTCTTATAGCCAACAAAGTAACTAAAAATTTAAAAGAAAGACATATCTCTAAGGGACACATATCAAAAGGTAAGTACATTACTGACACGTATCAGATGATAAAGTCTTATGGCAATATAAATTCTACAACCATATATACTACCAATCATAAGAAAAAAACTGTCACTAGAAGATATAAAGAATGGGAGAATAGTAGGTTCATTACAGATAAAACAGTACAGTTATCATACTACGCAAGAGATGACTTATTAAATATTTTTCTAAACCTATCTCAGTATAAAAATCAAAAAGAGGGTAAAGAGTATGAGAGAAAAGTAGTAGGTGCAGATAGAAAAAATGGCTCTGTACTTTTGACACTTCCTAAAATAAAACAAGCCAAAAGAATGAAAAAAATTTTGGGTAAAAAGAAAAAAGGCGAATGGTACGCAAAACTCATCATGCAAAGACAAGTCTACGGATCTAAAAGGGGTGAACTCGAACTCAAGATTGCAGCAGATGGCATGCTAGAGATGGCAGTACTGAAAGACTTAATCTACTTTGGAGATATTCGTATACTAAGGCAATAACGCTATAATATCTTCAATAAATTATTGAGGATTTTCCCTATGTTTGAAACGGTTATTGGTCTTGAAGTTCATGTACAACTAAATACTAAAACAAAGCTTTTTTGTGCTTGTCCTACCTCTTTTGCAGAACAACAAAATAAAAATACATGTCCTACCTGTCTAGCACTTCCAGGTGCTTTACCTGTGGTCAATAAAGAAGCAGCGATTAAAGCGATGAGACTGGGTTATGCTATCAATGCAAATGTAAATCATACTTCATACTTTGATAGAAAATCATATTTTTACCCAGACAGTCCTTCTGCGTATCAGATTACGCAGCTTACGAAAGCTATTGTACAAAAAGGGGAAGTATTTATAGATCTTAAAGATGGTTCTAGAAAACGTATAGGTATGACACAAGCACACTTGGAAGCTGATGCGGGTAAAAATATCCATGAGGGTGAGTACTCTAAAGTAGACTTGAACCGTTCGGGTACACCACTCTTAGAGATAGTTTCTGATCCTGACATGAGAAGTCCAGAAGAAGCGGTGGCATTTTTAAAAAAGCTACACTCTACGGTGCGTTACTTAGATATCTCTGATGCTAACATGCAAGAAGGTTCATTTAGATGTGATGTAAATGTTTCAGTACGTCCTAGAGGTCAAGAGGAATTTGGTACAAGAGTTGAGATAAAAAATATCAACTCTTTTAAGTTTGTGGCAGATGCCATAACCTATGAAGTACAGCGTCAGAGTGAAGCGTATGAAGATGGAGTTTATGAGCAAGAGGTACATCAAGAAACGAGACTATGGAACGTTGATGAAGGCGTAACTAAGTCTATGAGAGGTAAAGAAGAGGCCGCAGATTACCGTTATTTTCCAGATCCAGACCTTAGACCGTTGATTGTGACCCAAGAGATGATAGATGAAGCACGTATCATGCCAGAACTTCCCGATGCTAAAGTGAAGCGTTATGTGGAAGAACTAGGTATTAAACTCTATGATGCACAAGTAATTACCTCAGACAAGGAGATGGCATATTTTTACGAAGAGATGTTAGAGCAAGGTGGTCAGGCTAAAACTGCAGTGACATGGCTCACTTCAGAACTTCTTGGAAGATTGAACAAAGCAGGGCATACTATAGTAGATTCACCTATAGATGCTAGGACACTTGGTAATCTAGTAGCAAAAATATCTGATGACAGTATTTCAGGTAAAGGTGCCAAAGAGATACTTGACTACATGATGCAAAACGAAAGTCGTGATGTAGATGCCCTCATCGAAGAGTTAGGACTTGCTCAAGTCAGTGATGATGGAGCTATTTTAGCCATTATAGATGAGATACTTGAGGCAAACCCTGAAAAAGTAGAACAGTACAAAGGGGGAAAAGATAAACTCTTTGGTTTCTTTGTAGGGCAGACGATGAAGGCTTCTAAGGGAGCTGCAAATCCTGCGAAGGTCAATGAGCTTTTGAAGAAGCGTCTAGGTTAATGTAGTGTGCGTTTGCCAACGCAGCAATTTATAATATAAGGTGCGTTGCTAAACGTACTCTACGGAGGATTTAATATGCATAACTTTATTTTAAAGCTCTCCGAGACCATAGACAAATCTGAACGCTACCAAAAAACAAAATCATTCTTTCGCTCCTTACTTAACGATGTAAGCTACCCATACAAACGTTACTTTGATGCTTTCATGATACTTCTTATTGTTATTTCCATAGGCATATTGGTGATGAACAAATCAGAAAAGATTCCTGACTGGTTAGTGACATTTGATTTATATTTTGTCACGGCCATCTTTGCATTGGAATATTTACTTAGGCTATGGGTGAGCCATGATATACATAAGGCTATACTGGCATCAAAGTCCACAAAATCCTATAAATTTGCATTTTTAAAAAAGCTTCGTTATATGGTAACTTTACCTGCTCTCATTGATTTTGTGGCTATCTTTCCTAAGTTTCGCATCATTAGACTATTAAAACTTTACCACTATATGCATGGGGCATCTAGTCTCTTTGATGCTTTACTTAAAAAACGTTTTGAGTTTATCTTTTTGGGGTATATGCTTTTTGCTATTACATTTACTTTAGGGTCCATTTTTTACCTGCTAG
>OBIK01000081.1_pt1 | contig 11280 bp, 7 predicted proteins | sample 1496171 | NCBI WGS metagenome assembly OBIK01 (sample SAMEA3367191, study PRJEB22510) | hydrothermal vent metagenome | biome: marine hydrothermal vent; material: sea water | place: Cayman Islands | collected 2012-01-19 | depth 2308 m | reverse complement strand
TGACATAAAAATTCTAACATAAATACTCTTAAAGGTTCTTATAAAGTTTAAAAATATTAATTTTATTTTTGTGTAGAAAAAGTGTAGAAACCTTTATATTTCGGGCAAATCACTATTTTAAAAAAGTAAAGTTAGTAAAATATTGTGGTGTCGTGGAAGGTTATGGATTCAATATTTTGAAGCTCTATTATAAACGTCTCATGGGAGAGTAAATATCCATCTTGATAGGGGTTAATTTCCACCTCTGTAGAGGAGTATTCCAAGATGAGATTATCCTCTCCATCTTCTCCATCTAACTTGTCATATCCACCGTGACCCATATGGATGATATCATCTCCTGCTCCTGCTAAAATGGTGTTGTTGACCTCGTTATCGGTGATGATGTCATCTGCACTACCTGTAGAGAGATTTTCTATAATAACTCCTGAAGCGATGGAGAGATTATTCTCTCCTAAGTAGAGTTTTTTTTGATTGTATAGCTCTGTAATATTTTGGGATATCCAATCATCATATCTCGATGTACCATGCTCTTTAGAGAGTTCTTGAAGAGAGGAGATAACTCCTTTTAGGGTTTGCATATCAGCACTGTTGATAGTTCCGTCTCTAAGGTCTATGATGTTTTCTCCTTTGGTTTGTGAGAGGTCTATGGTGTCAACTCCTCCTGCATCCCAAATAGTTTTGATGGCATAGTCACTATATGATATTGAGTAGCTGTTGTCTTCTTTGTTTGTGTTCTTGTTTACCCCGTAGAGTGATTGAAGTGTTGCTATGTCATAGGAGGAGTAGAATAGTGGTAGAACTTTTTTATACTCGATAATGATTTGGCTCTCTGTAAATGAGAGAATTGGGGTGATGGAGTTGTTGTCGTTATAGGACATGACAGTATGGTTGATATTATCTTGGGAAGAGGGAAGTTGATTTTTTCCTTCAAAAGGGTGTTTTAGCCCTAATGCATGACCTATCTCATGGATGATAGTAAGGTAGCCATTTTCTCCTTTTTTTGTTCCATACTCTTGTAAGTTGGTGTTGAAGTTACTGTTTAAAAATATATCCCCTTGGAGCTCATTGTAGCTGCCAGGAAAAAAGGCAAACCCTGTAATATTCTCCTCATGAGGTAGTATATCAATGATGTTTAGCTGTATCATCCCACCTGATGAGAGATGCTCTATGGGCGTATCTATGAGGGATTCTATCTCTTTCATTATGCTGTTTACAACATTTTGTTGAGTGGGGTTAAGAGGTGTAAAGTTATTGGTGAGATCGTACTCTTTGTAGTTGTGGTAGTTGCTAGGGATGGTGGAGTTAAAGCTGTAGGTGATGCTATCGCTTTCCCACTGTTTCCCAGACTCTAGTGAGGCGACCCCTTTGGTGCTAGAGGTGGGGGTCTCTCCTAAAGCTAGATTGATGTTAGAGATTGAGTTGGTGTGATTTTCCTTTTTTAGCTGCTCTATCCACTCTATTGTTGAGGTAAGAGAGTCTGGGTCATGGGTGATGAGACTAAGTATATTTGATGCCAACTCTTTTCTCTCTTCGTTGTAGACAATGTTACCATTTTTATCTACAGAGGTGATGTTGGTTAACTCTTTTAGTGTGTCAGAGTAGGCAAAGGAGGCTAAGATTTTATTGGTGATTTTATCATAAGAGATTTGGGCATCTTGCTTCTGTTGGGTTGTCATATAGTCCCACTTTGAGTCTGATGGGTCAAACTCCTTTATGGCAGAACTGGTAAATCCTGCCATAAATTTAGCAAGGTCACCATCATATGTTGCACCTTTTTTGAGGGCAGATACCTGAGTGGCAATCCCTTTTTCAGAGCCTTCTCTTCCTAGAACATTTTTATAAACGGTAGAGACAAATTTGGTGAGACTTTGATTACTAGTGATATCAACTTCTCCGTAGGTATCTTTGAACTCTGGGGCTTGAATGAAACCTGCTGAAATCTCTTCATAGGTTTTACTACCATCCTCTAACTGTTCTACCCATTTTTCAAATCCATTATGGGCTGCAGCTCTGTTGAAGTAGGCTATAAAAAGTGAGCTTATCTGTTTTTGATGATATGTCATTAGAATTTCCTTTATGCTGATACTATTATTATATCTTAATTATTAATTTTTTATAAAAGTTGACCTCTTATCTATGGAGATGGTTTTAAAATTTAGGTTTGAGCCTTTTAGCCATCCCCCTTGGTTGTATCGTCTATTTTTGTTATAGAGATTTATATCTTTTAGTTTGGAGTTTAAAAAAGTTAAGTTTGATGCTTCTACTTTGGATTGATCCTTTATCTCTAGTCCTATATGATTTTGTTTAAACAGAGAGTTAGTGATGGTGGCTGTTGACCACTCACCTACTGATATACCTTTGTCTCCTGAGTTGATAAAAGAGTTACCATCTGCTATCATTGTAGTGGTCATGATATCAAGAGCATCGTTGCCACTATTTTTAAAGTTATTGTTGGTAATGGTGACGGTTGATATATCTATATCTAGTGCATCACTTTTTGCCCCACTAAAAGAGGAGTTATTTACTATCCCTTGGGAGTAGGCGATGTGCATTGCATCATCACCAATATGGTTTCTCCCAATACTACACGCTTCTATCTCAAAATCTGTTGTATCATGGATATTGAATGGAGCAGTATAGGAGATGAGATTTTGACTATCTATAGAGCCGTTTTCAAAAGAGCAGTGGTGAAACTTTGAGTGGGATGTTGCTTGACCCTGTAGTGTGATGACCCCCCAAGGTTTGGAGTTATCTTTTGCTATAAATCTAATAGGATGCTCTTTTGTTCCAACTGCTATTACTTTACCATAGAAGTAGATAGATTTTTTTGGATGTAATATAAAGGTAGTATTGGCTTTTATTATTATAGTTGTTTTTTTATTAAAAATCAGATTCTCTTTTACCTCTATTTCTCCCTTTAGGATAATATTTTCTCTTTTTGGTTGGATTAGTTTATGGGGGTGGATAGAGTCTGTAGGTTTGGCAACTATTTTTTTGACTTTTTTAAAGATAACTTTTTTACCCGTAATGGCATTCTCTCCACTTCTAAAGAGTCTCTCATTAAACTCATGAGTTGGGATTTTAAAGCTGTAGTATTGTGGGGTTGGTTCTAGGTGGGTTTTTCCATATCCTGCTATATCTAGCCCCAGTGCATTTTTTTGATGAATGGCTCTTCCACTGTAGATGATCTTCTCTTTATATTTTAGTTTAACAGGTGAGTTACCATTTATGCTAAACATAACTGTGGTACTATTGCCCTCTTTATTTATCGCATATTTTACCTCTGTGGAGTTTAACATCTTTTTTAGATAGGTTACTCTGTTGGTGAAGTTATTTAGATAGGTTTGGTATACAAGCTCTAGGTCTTGCTCTGTAGCTGGGATAAGTTGTGGATGCTTATGGGTCTCTTTCCACGGAAATAGTTTCTGGTTGATTGTGATTTTTTTTCTTTTTTTATCAGCTTGAAATGCGTGTTTAAACTTACTTTTTTGCTCCTCTATTAATTTTTTTATCTCACTTGGGGTTACTTTTTGCAAAATTCTGTATAGCTCTTTATCTCTTTTGTATTCGAGTAGAGGGTTGAGTGCTATTTTTTCTATGAGAGGATAATAGGAGTTATCCTTTATCTTATTGTCTCTCCAAAATCTTATGTCCCATGATATGGGGGTAAATTTTCCTTTATAGGGGTCAAAGTATATTTTGTGATTGTGAAAGTAGTCATGGTGGTGTGTTCCCCATAAAACATCTAGGGCGAGATAGGTGTAATACTCTTTGCTTAGAAAAGTCTCTGCAAACTCATAAAACTCCTGATGATTATAGCTGTTGATAGCCTCTATAAAGAGTTCGATATCTTTGGTGTTATTTTTTTGCTCTCTGTTTCTGGAGGCTTTTTTTTCCCATATTTTACTATCAAACCAGAGTTTTGCTATACCATTTTTTCCAAGATAGCTTAAGGGGTTTACTTTGAGGCTATAGTCTCCAGCATAGATACTTCCTGGCATAAGTCTGTTTTTTCTCAAAAATGATTCATCTATTTGCTCTAGATAGAGATATAGCCCCTCATATCTACCGTTGATAAACATTTTCACTATTTTGACTTCTGGTGCTAATGCACCCATGTTGTTTGCTACTTTTTGGGTGATGGCTTCGGTGTACATATCCAAAGAGTAGAGTACTGAAAAGTTTATTTTTTTCATCATGTTGTAGGAGTCGTTATCGCTAAATTTAATCTTGATAGATTTTCTACTATAGCTCCAGTTCCATGCACTGCCTCCTCTGTATCGTAGTTTTATGTTTTTAGTTTTTTGGTTGTTTATCTTTATTTTTGCATCTACAAATTTATTGATACCACTTAAAGGTAGATTTATATTTAGCTTATTTAACTCTTTTTGCTCTATGTTTATATGAAAACTGTCTATATTGTTATCTTTTTTAAGAGGTGGTGCTGTTAGGTTTATATATTCACTCTCTAGGCTCTGTTTTAGGTAATAGGTGGAGATATCTTTGGTTAGAGGCATATTTTTGTAGGTGAGTTCTTTATAGTTATAGAAGTTTCTATAGGCATCTAATATAAAAAATAGGGCAACTAAGCTCATAAGAAGTAGAGAGAAGAGCGTTATTGGTTTTGAGTATTGATAGCTGTAGTATATAAAGAGATATATGAACAGTATGATAGTGAGATACCATGGTAGGTTTTTAAAATCATATTTTTTTTCTATGATGATGGAGTGGAGGGTAAGCTCTCCACTACCGTTGTACCAAACTCTTACCTCTATGGGATTTGATGTTTTTATATTTAATATTTTTTGAAATTGGGTACTGTTTTGTGTTAGTACTCCTTTGGCTAAAATTTTACCAGAAGCTATAATATCATACTCTACACCTATAGCCTCTTTAGAGCTATAGTTTATGCTAAAGATATAGTTATCATGCTTAAGTTTAATATAGGGTCCATAGGAGAGAAAACCTTTTTTTGGAGAGTTTTTAATGTATCGGTAACTCTTGTTTTTCTCCCCTATTTGGCTTGGTAGTTTAGATGCTTCAAATATATGACGTTCTGTTTGGTTATAGTGGTTGAAAAGAAGTGCTAAAACTAGTGAAAATAGTACAATTTTTATTTTAATCATGAAGAACTCTTTTTCTAAAAACTATGAGTATCAAGAGTATCCCAATGCTGCTAATACTTAGAGCATTAAGGAGATGTATGAGGTATGGGTATTGAAATTTTAATTTAAAAAAAAGCTCATTAGGGTTACCATAGACAGCCCTTAGTTTTAAAGGATACTCAATACCATCATATTTAAGCATATTGATAAATCGGTTACGCTCTTCTCTTTTTACTAGAGAGAGTAAAGGATGTTTATCCTCTTGAAATTTTACTCTATTGTAATGTTTTACTTTAAAGAGTGTTCTTTTTCTAGTTTGTGACTGATAAATTATATTCTCATGATATTTTATTTTTTTTTTATTTTTTGTTCTATAGGCTTTGGCTTGATATTTTAGGGTAATATTATTCTCTAAAAGATACAACTTTGGTGTATCAAAGGGTATCTCTAGTAATTCATTATTTGAAGCGAATAAAAAGTTACTCAATAAACTATAAAAAAAAAGATAGTTTAGTAGAGTTTTCATGTTTGTGCTAAGTCCCCAGAGTAGGTGATGAGTGTAGCTTTTAATATTTTATGTTCATTATATAGGTTGTTGATAAAGCTTGTATTTTCTCCTTTGAGTCTTATCTCAGCTGTAATCTCCTCATATTGAGGGGTGATGGTTTTTGATTTTAACATAAATCTCTCGACTGATTTTTTTATATCTTTTATAGCTTCATCTGATTTTGTATCTATTGGAACTTGCAAGACTAAAAGATATGGATATTCTACTTCAGCTTTTCTTGTCATAAAAAGTAGCACAATAGTCATAAAAACGGAGCCAATAAGTGAGATGTTGAAGTACCCCACACCATTGGCAATCCCGATAGTGATTGCCCAAAATATAAAGACCAAATCTACAGGGTCTTTAATGGGGGTTCTAAACCTTACGATGGACAATGCACCCACCATTCCCAAAGAGAGAACCAAGTTTCCACTGATTGTCATGATAATCAAGGTGATAATCATGGCAATGGCTACCAATGAGACATTGAAACTTCTTTGGTATAGTACCCCTTGAAATGTTTTTTTATAGACAAAAAATATAAATAGTCCTACCACAAAAGATACGCTTAAGTTTATAATAATCTCTATGGGGCTAAACCTCTCTATCCCACTTTGCATTGCCACAAAGCTTTTGCTAAAAATATCGTTTATTGTTGTCTGTTCCATCTTTAATTATCCTCCCATTGTTCGATTTTGAAAAATCTACGACCTAAAGTATATTTACTTATTGCCATTCGTTCTATAGCGTCTAGTTGTAGAGCTTTACGAATATATTCTGGTAGAATTGTATCATACTTTATCTCCAATATCTGTTTACCTTCAAGTACCACAGGTATGGTGTGTAGGTTGTCACTAAATATATCAAAATCAGTATTGCATGAAGATAGATTTTTATCAAAGGTAATTCTGATGTTAAAAAAGTCAAACATAAAGGCATCTCTTGTATAGTCGATAATCACTTTTGGTCTGTATTGTCTTGTTACAAACTTTATATATATTTTGTTTAATATTTTATTGTTATAGGTTAATAATTCACTATAATCTCCATTAATTATTTTTTTTGCACTCTCTTTTGATATAGTTGCTGTCTCTTTAAATATCTGATTGTTTGATTTGTTTTTTATCTCAAATTTTACTATATCGCTGTTGGTATCATAAATTCTCATGCGATATTTTGCTCTGAACATATCTCCTGATTGTTTTTGATACAGAGACTCATCATCATGAGAGTCAAAATATAGACTTCTAATAAAGTAGCCTTTTTTAGGTGTTGAGTAGGCATCTGGCTTTAAAATATACTCTAATTTATTTGCCAAGTTATAGTACTCTAAGTTTGATATATAGTATTTTAGCTCATACCTTTTAATATTCAGGTTGCTCAAGAGAGATTCTCTTTTATGGTAGTGGCAATAGTGATATACTCTTTTTCTGATAGCTCATAATCAAGTCTATTCTCAACAATAGTTGTGGCGAGTTCTTCTAAAATATCTTTGGAAGAGGTCTGATTTTTCATGATGCTACTCTTTATAACATTATGGTATTGGTTTACAATATTATCAATATGGTGGTCAGTTACTATATATTCATAGGCACGGTTTGAGATGTTTTCTCTATATTTGGCATCATCAATTAGATGTGTAAGTTTATCTATAAAATCTTGTTGTACTTCTAGTTTGACTTTACAGACTGTCTCATCTGGAAGTTCTGAAAAGGTGGCGTAATCGTTGATGATGGTTGGTAGACCATATGCCATATTCATAAGTAATGCTCTTGATGTCTCACCTCTTGAATTGATTCGTAGGTTTAAAGCGATATTGGAGGAGAGTAGATATGTTTTATATAGCTCATCTGATACAAAACCAGTGATAATAACTCTATCTTGAATCTTATGATGCTTTATGTATGAGAGAATTTTCTCTTGATAGATAGGAGAGGAGAACTCCCCTACAAAAAACAGTTTGACCTTTTGGTTTTTAAAGATGTTAGCTTTTACAAAAGCCTCTAAGATAAAATCATATTGCTTGGTATCAGATATATGTCCAAAGGCAGAGATGATTATCTCCTCTTTTCCTATATTAAGCTCTGCTCTATATTTCTCTTTTTTGGTTAGCGCTTTTATTGAAGGTGTTTTTATGAGTTGTTCTATTTTGGTAACATTATAATTGTCATTGTAAAATTTTTTAAAAAGTGTTTTTGAATACTCTGAATGTACGATAATGGCAGAGGCACTATCTATAATCTTTTTATTAATAGGAAAATTTTTGATAACACTCTTTATCTCTATTTGGTTGGTTAAGATTTTCTCTTTTTGTTCCTCTCCCTCTTTTCCATGAGCATAAATTAGGTTATCAAAGAAGAAATTTTTAAGATTATCTTTATGTGCAATATAGTTAATAAGTTCACTTAAGTAGAAGTCGTGTAGCACAATAATACCAGGATGATTTAGGGCGATATCATACATATAAGAATGAAATTCAGAGTTTCCAAACTGGTAGATGATACTACTATATGTATGATGTATTTTGTCAAATACTCTGTAGTCAAAAATATTGTAGTTGGCATTGATATAGTCTGAGGATATATCATAATCATCTATAAAGATATCTATATCAACATATTTTGAGAGAAATGGTATTAGCTCTAAGCTATAATCAGAAATACCTGAACGCATATTTGGTAGAGGTGTAAAGAGTGCTATTTTAAATTTTTTGATATTTTTTTTATCTTTAGATATAACCGTGTTGTACCCCTCTATCGCTCTTTTAGATGAGTTATCCCAACTAAACTTTTTGGACTGTAGGATACTGTGCTCTTCTAGCTCCTGCAAAAGTCTTTTGTCTTTTAGTACTTGGTTGATTTTATTGGCAATATCTTGACTATTTTTAGTATTAAATAGGGCATCTTCCCTACCGATTATCTCGGGGATACTTGAAGTGTTACTTCCAATAACTGCTCTACCACAACTCATCGCTTCAAGTATAGGAAGCCCAAATCCTTCATATATAGATGGAAAAATAAAAAGTTTTGCAAGGTTATAAAGCTTATTTAAATCATCGTCAGAGACAAATCCTGTAAAGATAATTTTATTTTTTGGAATGTTTAGATTTTTTATCAGTTTTTTAAATTTTTCTCGCTCTTCATGATTTATTTTACAGACGATAACATACTGATAGTTGTTAAAAAGTTCTTTGTCTATTTGAGAAAAAGCTTCGATACTTTTGTTTATATTTTTTCTAAAATCAATACCACCTGTATACATGATAAAAGGTTGAGTAATATCAAACTTATCTAAAACTCTTTGATATTTTTTTAAGGTGATATCCTCTATTTTGAAAAACTTTTTATTATCTATTGCTCCACTAATATTGATAATTTTATCTTCAGGAATACCTAAAATATTAATAGCATCCTCTTTTGTCGCCTCTGAGATTGCTAAAATTAAATCAGCTTCATAAAAGAGCTTTATAACTCTGTAGTACCAATTTTTAGTATATATATCTGATAAATACTCTTCTTTATATATTAATGGAATTAAGTCATAGAGTGTGACTACAATTTGACTTTTAATATTTGAGAAGTTAGTCATTACTGTGGCACTACCACCTAATCCCTCAAAAAGACTATGTATATGTAGCACCTCTTGATTTTTTATAGAGTTTAATTTCTCTTTAATGAGAATGGTATTTAGTTTATTGTATTTCTCTCTTTGATCAAACTCTTTTGAGATGAGGTCAATAGGAGAGTAAAATATATAATTCTCTTTAGAGATACCCTCACCCATATACTTTTCTATGCTTTTGGTGTGTTCTGGGTAGAGTCCATTTAGAAATAGTTTAACCTCTCCTTTTTTTAAATTCTGAAGGGTATGTTTTGTTAGCTCTTCTGTATATCGTCCGATTCCTCTTCCTCTTGAACCTTCAGACTGCATCGCTTGTATATCCATTATTAATTTCATCTTTTATATCCTATAACTGCATAATCATGATAGTTAATTCTCTCATCAATCCTGCTTCTAAACTCTTCATGCATAGGAGATATAAATATAAACTTAACATCTTTAAATCCTATATATTGCAACATAAATGCGACCATCTCAGGAGGCAATGGTTTGGTATGTGTCTCATCCATATGAAAACTATTAAATGCAACAGGGTTATGTGGATTGATGGTCTCAAGCATTATGACACCATCTTTTTCTATTTTTTCATAAGAGAGAGATATAAACTTTTTTAAGGTATCATGGTCAATATGCTCTATCACCTGTATAGCAGAGATACTTGAAAAAATTTGTGGTGTTGTTTGTAAAAAATCAATCATATCTCTATGCTCAACGCTGAACCCTTGTTCTTTTAGATGCTTTATCTCTAGTGAGTTAATATCTATACCTATTGTTTTGTAATTGTTGTTTTCTAATATACTAAGAAGTTCTCCTCTTCCACAACCAATATCTAAGTGAGGGGCTGTAGCTGTGTTGATATTTTTTGGCATATAGTTAAGGTATATCTTCTGCTTTTCCAATACAACCTTATGGTTGTAGAAAGTACTTTCAAACATGGAGTAGTAGAGTTCATCCTTTTTAAATTTATCTAGTTTCTCTAATGGGTAAGGGAAGTTCTTTTGTGCATCTAGTAAAAAATCATTAGCCTTTATCTCTAATATATTAGGTACAGGAGGCATCTGCATATCTACTATGTTTACCTTTTTATTATCTAACTCATCTTGAATTGTAAGCATAGTATTCTCATCTGCTTTTAGTGTTAATTCTCTTTTTGTATAATTCTCAAAACTATTAATTCTTTTTATAAGTTTAGGTAGAGTTACTAAAATATAAAGAGATTTAAATAGATAGCCTATTATGGGCAGTTTATAGAGTTTAAATAGCCAATATCTTTTTTTAATACCTAAAATTTTTAAATTTTTATCTCGACCTTCTTTTGAGAATCGTAAAAGTACAATAATCTCTGTTTTTGATTTCTCTCCTGATTCTAAAAGAGAGAGATAGAGAGCCTTTTCACTTTTGTTGGCTTCTCGTTGAAGAATTTTATGGAAAGCATTTTCTATAAACTCTTCATTATAGTAGGGGATAAAGTCTGATAGGTCATAGTGAAAAGTATTGTTATCTAAAATTTTTTTTCCAAGAGAGACTACTCTATAGAAGCCTCTTCTTTGTAGATACTTACCTACTCTTCTTGTAAATAGATAGAAGTTGCCTCTATTTGAATTTAATATTTTTAGACTAGGCGTAGTCTCTCTATTCATAAGAGAAGATTGTTTTAAATAAGAGGATGTATCTATATGATTATTTTTTTTCTCTTCTATTTTATTTTTTAATTTATCTACTATTTTTGATATTGATTTTTTATCTGTTTTCAACTCTCTACCTCTTCAATTTTTATTTTTGCTTCAAGTCTACAGATTCCTACAAAAGAGTTGCCTTTAACTCCTGCTATCTCAAAATCTGTAGCGTGGTCTAGCCAGTGTGAACAGTTGTCAAGATGTGTCTCTTGTGAGTGAATTGCAGTGGTTATGCTATATTTTCCTATCCCAATATTTAGAGGTATATCAAAACTACAAAGATACTTTTTATCTTTTTTAAAATCTAAATTAACTTTATGATGAAAAGTGT
>OBIK01000080.1_pt1 | contig 11311 bp, 10 predicted proteins | sample 1496171 | NCBI WGS metagenome assembly OBIK01 (sample SAMEA3367191, study PRJEB22510) | hydrothermal vent metagenome | biome: marine hydrothermal vent; material: sea water | place: Cayman Islands | collected 2012-01-19 | depth 2308 m | reverse complement strand
ATGAAATTAAAAAACCTAACCATTGCCTCATTGGCAACATTCATCTTAGTTGGATGTGGAAATAGTGACTCAACAACAAAAACTACTGGATTAAATTTACCAGATGGTAAAACACTCATCTTTTTTGACAATGAAAGTTCAAAACAATACCTTTACGATACGGACAAAGACAGCAGTGAAGATATGAATGTTGATGCTAAAAACTATAACATGACCAACAAAAACGGAAAACTTTTTGTTTGGAATCATAAGACACCTACTGGAATGGAAGAAAAGATTGTGATGATTAAAGATGATTTTAACATTAAAGAGGGAAACCTAACATATACTGACTTTCACTATCTAGGACATTTCCATGAAGAGGACAATGAGCACGTTTTTGCTGCACACAGTTCAAGTGAATTTGACCCTGCTACTTCATCTGCTAACAAAAAGAAAGCATTAGTAGCACTTAATAAATCTTTGCTTGAACAAGAAGAGATAAAACAAGAGATTTCGGAAGCACTTCCAAGTGGTGAAGAGCTATGTAACTTTTTTGTGTTTGAGCATGACGACCATAACGACCATAATGCAAGTGAAGAGGCTTCACCTCATATTGCTTTAACTAAAACAGGTAAGATGTACATTTATGAAGAAGATAGCACTGGACTAAAAGCATCGCAGAGTTCATTTACTCTTGATGGGGTAACGGAGTGTGAAGAAGATAAAAGCTCAATCATTAAAAGTGGTAACCATGGGGTATTTGTATTTTCTGCTCAATCGCAAACACTCTACTTAGTTGATTCTCATGGTGAAGATTTTCACCAACACAGTAAATGGACAGGTAGTAAGTTTTTACCAGCAGGTTTCACTCCAACTCAATTAGCAGGTATTAGTAAATCAGATGATGAGCATAACCATGACCACTAAACTAAGCATACTTACCATACTTCTTTTAGCAAGTAGTCCTCTTCACTCTGAAGAGCTACTTGGTGACATAAGTGTAGAAAGTGATAAAGAAGAACAAGAAGAGTCTCTTTCTTATTGTTACATTCACAATGTTAAGGCACTTAGTAAACGTAAAGGTGCTGGTGAAACATTGGGTGACTATCTTTCAGGTGAGTTGGGTGTAGAGAGTGCAACTTATGGTGCTGCTGTGGGTCGTCCAACCGTCAATGGAATGGAAGGTTACCGTGTGGGCATCGTCCAAGGTGGTGTCATGCTTAATGACCTTTCAGCTATGAGTCAAGACCATGCTGTTGGACTAAATGCTAAAGTAGCTGAACACTTAGAACTTGTTAAGGGACCAGCTTCTTTACTGTATGGTTCATACAGTGGTGGAGTGGTTCGTACCTTAGGAGAAGAGCATAAAGCAAAACTCTCTAAAGGTTTTTCTGCCGAGGCCTCTCTTTCTACTAATTCAGACACAGGAAAAGGTACAGCAAACTTCAAAGCAGAGTATGGAAATGAAGATTACTCAGGATACATCAACTACTACAAAAATGAAGCAGGAAACTACTCTAGTGGTGGTAAAGAGGTTCAAAACTCAGATACCATTAGTGAACAAATTCATGCTGTTTTAGGTTGGAAAGCTACAGAAAATACTACGGTTAAAGTCTATGCTGACACGATGGACAAAGAGTATGGTGTCCCCAATACTACTGATAAACGAACCGATATCTTAATGGAACAAAAGCGTTATGGTGTTGTTGTTCATAACCAAGAGCTTGGTAAACTGAAAAATGTAAAAACAGAATATCAATTTAGTGATTATAAACACTTTGAACGTGAAGGCATAAGTTACGATGGTGCTTTTGATCAAGAGCAACAGAGTTTAAGCACAGCTTTTGACTTTACTGTTAATGAGATGGATGGAAACTTTCGTGCAGAACTCCTAAAAAATGACCTCAAAGTATGTCATGAACATGGTGAGTGTGACAAATTTACAACGGCTTCAAGAACAAGTGCTACAGATGGACTTTCTCTACAAAACTACTATAATGACAGAGGAATAGCCTATTCACATGGTCACCCTATGCCAAATGTTGAAGAAGAAAAGCTTCAAATGGGTGTTAATTTAAAACGTTATTATGATGAAGATGAACTGAGTCTTGCAGTCAATACCGTTGTTCGTAAACTTACACCAGACAGTTCTAATATTCAAGAAACTTGGCTCATGCCAACTAGCATTGACCCTGACTACTATAGCGATGAAAACGATGTTGCACTAAGCCTATCATTTGGTTGGTGGCATATGTGGGGTGACAAACTTACGAGCCAAGCTTCACTTTCTTACATGGAGCGTCTCCCTTCATCTCAAGAACTTCTATGGAATGGGTTTCACCATGCAACGGAAAGTTATATCTTAGGAAACAGAGACCTAGATAAAGAGCGTTCTGTGAATTTAGATGTAAATATGCTTTACGCACACAGTGAAAATTTTAACTCTAAATTGAGTGGGTACTATTATCATTTTGACAACTATATTTATCAATCACCTTTGGCACAAAATGGTGTCGCAGTAAGTGACCCATTTCACTTAAGTCCCGTGTGGGAAATACGTGGTTTAGGTGCTAAAATTTATGGTTTAGGGATTGAAGAGAGCTATAAAACTTCATTTGAAAAACATAAGTTCACCAATACTCTACAACTCAATATGCTAAAAGGCGAACTTGCAGGAGGAGGATACATCCCACGTATGGCTTCCTATAATGCTACGCTAAGTGTTGAACATCAATACAATAACCTAACAAATAAAATAGCCTACAAGTGGGTCGATAAAGCTCGTAATCTTGCAGACCATGAGACTCAAACAAAAGGATACCAATTGCTTAATGCGTCTATTAACTATGAACAAAAAATTGGTAAAAACAAGCTCAACTATTGGCTTAAAGGCGAAAACCTAACCGATGCCATTGCTAAAAATCACATCTCGTTTCTCAAAAACACAGCACCTTTACCTGGTAGAGCATTTATTGCTGGTATAGACTACCAATTCTAATTCATATATTTTTAACTTAAGGGGTATTCACCCCTTAATACTTACTTTTGGTGAGTATGATTTCTGTCATCACAATTTTCATCATGAACATGTTCACCAGCAAATGATAAACTTGATAATAACAATAAAGCTAAAAATAGTTGTCGCATTGAGTATCCTTTCATTTAAATTTGAATGATTATTATAGCTAAAATCTATTTTAGAATGAGATACTATGGACGTTTTTTTAGAGGATTTTTTCGCTTTAATTCTCTTAGAAGTTTTAAAAGTGAGTAGCTTAATTGAAAGAGTAATATACCTATTAAATCAGCCAATACATCCCCAACAGATACGGTTCTATATCCTGTAAATGATTGTAAAATTTCGATAAGAATACCAAACGTTAATAGTGAAAGCATGTTTCTAAGGCGTTTTTCAATACTTGAAGAAGAACGGTTAAGTAAAAAAGAGAGTACAAAAAAAGCCGAGGCATGTAAGAGTTTGTCCCCATGTACAAAGTTAAACCAAGGCTCACCCCCCGAAGGGGTAAGTGCTTTATAGAGTATAACAATGACCGTCATAAAAAAGAGTACTTTAAATTGTTTTTTAGTTAGTAGATTTAAATACTTAGTCATTACTTTTTAGCTAGTTTTTCAAGTAGTTTGATGCTCATACGAACACCAGCACCAGACCCACCTACAGGGTTTTCACCCCAAGCATGTTCAACATAAGCAGGACCTGCAATGTCAATGTGTGCCCATTTCTCTTTGTTCTTTTTATCTATGAAATTATCTAAAAATATCCCAGCAGTTATCGCCCCACCATAAGGCGTGTTAGAGATATTTGAAATGTCAGCAACATTAGATTTTAAACATTTTCTTAAGTGTTTGTTAAAGTCTAACTTTGTGGCTAATTCACCAGAGGCTTTAGCAGCTTCTATGACCATGTCTTTAGGAACATCAGAGTTTCCCATAATGCTTGAAGTATAATGCCCAACAGCCACAACGGAAGCCCCTGTAAGTGTTGCATAGTCAAAGATATAATCTGCTTCTACTTCTTGTTGTGCATAACCAAGCACATCTGCTAAGACCAAACGACCTTCAGCATCAGTATTTCGTACTTCAATGGTTGTTCCATTTTTAGCTACCAACACATCATCTGGTTTATAAGCATCTCCTCCTATCATGTTCTCAACAGCTCCGATAAATCCATGAACTTCAACATCAAGATTCATTTCAGCGACTGCTTTCATGATGCCTAAAACGGCACAAGCACCACTTTTGTCTAGTTTCATGTTGACCATAGATGCTCCTGGTTTAAGGCTTAGTCCACCTGAATCATAAGTCAAGCCTTTACCCACAAGAGAAACGACTGCTTTAGGATTTTTAGGTTTGTGGCTTAGGTGAATGACTCTAGGTTTATGGCGAGATGCACGAGCAACAGCTAGAAGCGTTTCCATTTTCTCTTTTTTTAGCTCTTTTGGTTTTAAGATTTTACACTCTAAGTTAAACTCTTCTCCTAGACCTTGTGCAATGTTTGCCAAAGTCTCAGGGTAACACTCTTCAGGTGTGGTGTTAACAATGTCACGCGTAAAGTTTGTAGCATCAGCTGTGATTTGTCCCATCTCAACGGCAGAAGCACAACGCTCCATGTCAAGTTCAAAGGCGTTATACTCCTCTAAAGAGATTATGATCTCTTTTATGGGTTGTTTCGCTTTTTCAGTTTTATAGGTGTCAAATGAATAAGCACCTAAAATAAAACCTTCAACCATGGCTCTAAGCGTTGAAGTTGATTTTTTATTTTTCATGTAAGAGGCTATTTTTAAAGTTTTATATTTAGTCGATGAGAGAGCTTGAATGGCTTTTGCCATAGCAACTCTAAGGTTCTCATCGTTAATCTTTTCTACGCCTACATAAAGTCTGTCTTTACTTATGAGTAAACAGGTCTCATCTTGTTCAGCTTTAAATCCAGACTTTTTAAGAAGTTTTTTGTCTTGAATAAAATCATGTTTGAAGTTTTTGTCTACAACTACGATGAGTTCTAAATCTGTATCTATTTCATTGATTGGGCTTATGGTTAATTCAAAATTCATATTGGGTTTCTCTTTCTATTTAAATTGTTTTGCTAAAATATCTTGTGCTTGTATCATGTCTTTGTCCCCACGACCAGAGAGGTTGAGTAAAATAGTTTTACCCTCAAGGTCTTCTTTTTTCATCTTTTTTAAGTAAGCAATGGCATGTGAAGATTCAAAAGCAGGAATAATCCCCTCAGCTTGAGAGAGCCATACAAAAGCATCCATGGCTTCATCGTCGGTGATGTGGTTATAGGTTACGATGTTCTTGTCTTTAAAATAAGCATGTTCAGGACCAATTCCAGGGTAGTCTAATCCAGCAGAAATAGAGTGTGCTTCTTGGATTTGTCCATCTTCATTTTGAAGTAAGTAGGTTAGTTGTCCATGAAGAACTCCTGGGCTTCCTTTTTCAAGGGAACAGCCATGTTTGGAGTCTAAGCCCATTCCACCAGCTTCAATCCCGATACACTCTACTTCTTTGTCTGCTATAAAATGGTTAAAAATACCAAGTGCATTTGAGCCACCACCAATACAAGCAATAACTTTGTCAGGTAAACAACCCTCTACAACTTCTAGTTGTTGTTTCGCTTCCCATCCGATGATGGACTGAATATCCCGTATCATCATAGGGTAGGGGTGAGGACCAGCTACGGTTCCTATGATGTAGTAAGTATCACGAGCATTGGTAACCCAATGACGAATGGCATCATTCATAGCATCTTTTAGGCTTTTGCTCCCAGATTCAACAGCATGGACTTTTGCACCAAGCAGTTTCATGCGAAAAACGTTAAGCTCTTGACGTTTAACATCTTTTGCTCCCATGAAGACTTCACACTCTAAACCAAAAAGAGCAGCTACCGTTGCAGTAGCCACCCCATGTTGTCCAGCACCAGTTTCTGCAATGACTTTCTTTTTACCCAAACGTTTTGCCAAAATGGCTTGTGCCACACAATGGTTAATCTTGTGAGCTCCTGTGTGGTTAAGGTCTTCACGTTTTAAGTAGATTTTGGCATTGAGTTCTTTTGATAAGTTTTTAGCAAAGTAGAGTGCAGAGGGACGACCGACATAGTTTTTGTAGTAGTAGTCAACTTCAGCCCAAAAATCTTTGTCAAATCTTACAGCTTCATAATCAGTACGTAATTTTTCAAGTGCAGGCATAAGTGTTTCAGGAACAAATCGTCCACCATATCGGTGTTCATCATCTTCTGCTCCAAAATGACCATTTTCATCGGGGTCATGTGGACTAGAGCTAGGTATATATATCTTTTCATATAAGGAGTGATTATTTAACATTTTTTTCTCTTAGTAGTATAGTGAATGGATTATAGCTAATGAGAGGTTAAGATGATGTTATTGGTATTTTTAAGTATCTTTTACAAGATTATAAATCAATATATATAATATTTCATATTAATTAAGTATTGTTTTTTAATTTTATTTGTGTTTTTATATGTGTTTTTTGATATTATTTATGTTTCTTTAAGTTAATATATATTATAATACTCATCCAACGACATATAGGTGATGCTCTAGCTCTCCCCTATTTCCTGAATTAGTATTATGTCCTTTTAGGAGGATGTTTTCTAAACTGTCTAGAGTTATCACATATTAAGAATTTTTTTTTAATATGTCGTTGTACCAAAGATTGCAAGAGAGTAATTATTTTGATTCTTCAAAATATCCTTTTTCTTTGTTTTTTACCACTCTTTTGTAATCTTTAATTATACCATTCATTGAAATGAACACTCCCTCTTTTTTTAATGCATTTAAAAAACCATAAGCTGAACATAGATTAGATACTGATTCTATAGGGTTTATACTGTATGGAACCATCGCACCTGTTAAAATTATTTTTTTGTTTAATTTAGCATTAGCAATATCTTTTGCTGTTTTGTCTATAGTGTCTGTACCATGCACAATTATAATGCTTTTTTCTTCTGCTTCTTGAATTGTTTTAACAATAGTTTCTCTGTCACTTTGGGTTATATTAAGGCTGTCTTTTCCAATAATATTTTTAAGCTTAAGTTTTGTAAGCCATGCCTTAGCAATAGACTTTATGGCTTTTCCTGTGGGTTCGATGTCTAAGTTACCTGTTAATGGGTTATAGACTTTATTAAACGTTCCCCCTGTGTTAATAATTAATATTTTTTTCATATTATTTCTCTTTTTTTTGATTTTTAAGTTTAACTTATATTCTACCTCAATCGTGATAAAATGCGACAATAATTTTTATATTGGAGAATCAGATGGTAATGAAAGGCAAAAAAGGAATAATCCTTGGTATTGCAAATAAAAAGTCAATCGCTTATGGAATTGCACAAGCATGTAGAGAACAAGGTGCTGAGGTAGCCATTACTTTTTTAAATGAACGTTTTGAAAAGAAACTGGCACCCATTGCAGAAGAGCTAAACTGTGCTGAGAAGTTTTATCCTTGTGATGTTTCTAAACCAGAAGAGATTAAAGCTTTAAAAGCCTCCATAGAAAAAGATATGGGTCAAATAGATTTCATCGTGCATTCTATTGCTTTTGCACCCAAAGAGGGTCTTTCTGGTCGTTTTTATGACATCTCAAAAGAAGCATTTGATATTGCTATGGATATTTCTGTTTACTCTCTTATTGAAATTGTAAGAGAATTAAAACCAGTACTTTCAGATAATTCATCAGTCTTAACACTCTCTTACTATGGTGGCGTTAAGTACATTCCAAACTACAACTTAATGGGTGTGGCAAAAGCTGCACTTGAGATGACCACGAAGTATTTAGCAGAAGACTTAGGACGTGATGGAATTCGTGTCAATGCCATTTCAGCAGGTCCCATCAAAACACTGGCAGCTGCTGGAATAGGTGAGTTTGGTTTCATGTTAAAATGGAATGCAGCTCATGCACCACTCAAAAAAAATGTGAGCATTAATGATGTTGGAAACTCTGGTATGTATCTGCTTTCAGATTTAAGTGCTGGTGTGACTGGTGAAGTACATTATGTAGATGCTGGTTACAACATCATGGGTATGCCTGCTGTCTCTTTTTCTGCAGAGGGTAAACAAAAAATTGCTTGGAATGGTGAGCCTAAATAGTGCAAAGTAATACAAGAGACGACTCTTCTGAATATTTAGCTAAAAAATCTTTCTTTGAGAAAGTCATTACCATTTATGGGCGTAATGCAGTGCTAGAGGCTTTAGAAGATGAGGGCATAAGCATTCATAAACTTCATTTATCAGATTCCAATAGAGCAGGTTCTGATGTAGATAAAATGACTAGATTAGCAAAACAAAGAGAAATAGAGATTAGATATCATGACAAAAAAGCGCTCTCTCGTATCTCTAAAAACGCTAAACAAGACCAAGGGGTAGCGTTGGACATTGTGCTTGAAAAAGCATTGAGTGAAGATGAGTTTTTAGAGAAACATAGCTCTTTTAAAGTGTTAGCATTAGATGGCATTCATAACCCACAAAACTTAGGAATGATAATTCGCTCATGTGCTGCTGGAAATATAGATGCTATTTTGTTACCTACTAAAAATTCAGCACAGATTTCACCTTTGGTGATAAAAGCTTCGGTGGGAACTCTTTTTAGGTTACCAATTATAAAAACAAAAAATTTAGTCAAAACATTAGAGAAGTTTAAAACCAACAAGTCAGAGGTTTATACTTTGTCTTCTCATGCTCATAACGATTACAAAGCCACAGTTTATGGTTCTAAAACAGTTTTTGTTTTAGGAAATGAGAGTGAAGGGGTTACAAAAGAGGTAGAGAGCCTTTCTACAGCTTCTATTTCTATCCCTATGAACCGTGGGGTTGAGTCATTAAATGTTGCTGTTACGGCTTCACTTTTGGCATTTTTATAGTTGTTATTGGGTTAGTGATTATCTAAACTCTGAACGCTCTCCAAAGGTATAGGAGAAGTTAATTCCAACACTATTTCCTTTGGCTATAATTGAAGGGTTATTTTTGAGTTTGTACTCAATAAATGTCCCTTTTATTCCAACTGCTATAGCAGTGTTAAATTGGTATTGAACTTGAAGTACACCACCAAGAGCATCTTCATACTCATCATCGACGGAGTCATTAAAATAGTCTCCATTGTTGTCATAGCCTGTAAAACTTCCTGAAAGTTCAGGACTTAAATGGTAGGTTAATCCAGCACCAAACTTCCATCTGTCATTTTTGATCATGGCAAGAGCCGTCATTGGAATTCTGTCCCAAGTTACTGAGCCATTTGAAGTACTTTCTCGGTCAATTTTATAACCAATGAGAAATTGGAACTCCATAGGACTCTCTTCTGAACTAACAGATGCACCTACTTCAAAGTTAAGACCTTGACCAGCACGAATTTTAGAGGTATCGTACCCATCATAATGGTCATAGCTTTCAACAGTAGCTAAGGTTTCCCCACCTAAATCATAACCAAATTGGAGCACTGGCTTTAAATCACTGGCATTAATAGCAGTAGTGCTTAAGAGTAGAGTTGTTGCTAGAGAAAGAGAAATTTTTCTAATCATAGGAATTCCTTTGAAGTTTTATCTAGTATATCTAATTTACTGTGTTGTTATTGTTGTAGCATTTATTTTACATCCACTCCACAACTTTTGCTACCTCATTGGCTACAAAACACTTTATGTTTGTCTTCTCAAGTGGTTTGGTTGGAACAATGGCTTTTTTGAAGCCTTGAGTTTCTAACTCTTTTAGTCTTTGTGCTTGTGCTGAAATTTCACGAATCTCTCCTGTTAAGCTAACTTCTCCTAAAAATAGTGTCTCTGCACTTAGTTCACGGTTACGATAAGAGCTTAAAATGGCAGCGATGATGGCTAAATCAGCAGCTGGTTCATTGATTTTAATACCACCAGAGATGTTAACAAATACATCGTAAGTTCCAAGGGGTAGGTCTAGTTTCTTTTCGAGTAAGGCTAAAAGCATGTTTAGTCTGTTGTTGTCAAAACCTGTGGAGCTTCTTTTGGGGTGACCATAAGCTTCTGAGACCAAAGCTTGAATTTCTATGATAATGGGTCTACTCCCCTCCATCATAACAGTCAGTGCAGAACCAGAGGAGAGTTTATCTTTGTTAAAAAATTTTCCTGCCATGGTCTCTGCGTCGAGCAGTCCATTTTTAGACATCTCAAAGATTCCTACTTCATTGGTAGAACCAAAACGGTTTTTGAAACCTCTAAGCAGTCGTAGCTCTGAGTTTGGGTCACCTTCAAAATAGAGTACGGTATCTACCATATGTTCTAAAACTCTAGGCCCTGCGATGGAGCCATCTTTGGTAATATGCCCAATAATGAAAATAGGAATGTCCAAACTTTTTGCCACACGCATAAGCTCAAAAGTAACCGTACGTACTTGGGTAACAGAACCAGGAGCTGAAGTTGTCTCTTCTGAGTAGAGTGTTTGAATGGAGTCAATAATGATAAAGCCATATTTTTTAGAGTTGATTTCAGCCAAGATATTGTGTAAATTAATTTCTGCGAGTAGATAAACCTCTTTTTCATTGGCATCTAATCTGTCGGCTCTAAGTTTAATTTGTCCTGCTGACTCTTCTCCAGAGACATACAGAACATTAACTTTTGTTTTGGCAAGGTTACCAGCGATTTTTAGAAGTAGGGTAGACTTTCCAATACCTGGACTACCACCAATAAGTGTTAATGAACCAGGAACAATCCCTCCACCTAGCACAAGGTCAAGCTCTTTACTTCCAGAGCTAAAGCGTTGGATGTTTTCTTGTTTAACTTCAGTAATAGGAATGGCTTTTATGGCAGAGGGGGACTTAGAACTACTTTTAGTCTCTTCAACAAATTTAACTTGTTCAGCTGTAAGTTCGGTCATGGTATCCCATTGTTCACAACCAGTACATTTACCCAGCCACCTTGGACTTTGAAAGCCACAAGCTTGACACTCAAAGATGATTTTTTTCTTTGCCATATACTACTCCAAAAGTTATTAGAGTAATTGTAGACTAAAAAAATAAAAAAGTCTAAAAATATGTCAAATTGTAATGTTATTTAGATTACTTAGAAAAAGATTTAGGCATTAACACTCAGGGATAGCATCGCTGTCACTTGCATATTCTAGTGTAAACTGATAAAGATGGGGTGTCCATTCATCTCTGTATCTTGTCTCCATTTTTGGACAAGCTTTTATAATCTCCATCTTAAACTCTTTGTCATGGTAGATGTCATCCCAATCTTCTTGTATGTATTGTTTGGCAAATTTATCACCATTTATTTTACAATAAGGTTTAATTTTGGTTTTAAAGATAATAAGACCCTCAGCACTTGTTCCTAGATT
>OBIK01000079.1_pt1 | contig 11311 bp, 10 predicted proteins | sample 1496171 | NCBI WGS metagenome assembly OBIK01 (sample SAMEA3367191, study PRJEB22510) | hydrothermal vent metagenome | biome: marine hydrothermal vent; material: sea water | place: Cayman Islands | collected 2012-01-19 | depth 2308 m | reverse complement strand
AAATAATAGCTGTTTTTGCGTTAGAAACCCTTTAGCAAATCCATGTTAGAAAACCCATTCTAAAAAGTCAGCAATGGCTTCTACGACACTCTTTATAAATTCAATAATTTTTTCAAGGGTTTCCATAAAGTCTAACCATTAAGAACCAAACCTTTTTTAACTTTTGCTTCTGTAATTCCACGTCTTAAAATAGTATAACCAGGAAGTTTAATAGGCAAAACGATATCATTTAAATCGCCCGAATGAATACAGTCAAACTCCTTACCTTTGGTAGAGACTATCTTTTTAAACGTAATAAAAAATGACCCATGCTCCTCTGTTATTTTACACTCATCATTCTCCATCACCTCTACACTTACGCCTACAGGTAAAACAATCTCTATCTTGTCACCCACACAAGTTTTGTCTTTACATCTCCATGTTGTTCCATCTTCACTCACCAATGCAGCTACTTGATGTGTTCCATCTTGAATGGTAAAAGTATGTGACTGTGTGTTGTTTCGCTCAAAAGGTTTAGAGAGCAAGTAGGCATCGGAGAAGCCTCTGTTTTGTGTGGTATGTAACTCTTTTTGGTAACGAGCTTCATTAAAGTCACCTGCATAATAGTCATCTATGGCATGACGATACGCCTTTGTAACCACACCAGCATAATACGGTGACTTTGTACGACCCTCAATTTTAAGTGAGTCAATCACACCTGACTTTAAAATCTCATCAACATGTGAAGCCATGTTCATGTCTTTGGCATTCATTATGTAAGTACCAATTCCCTCTTCTTCATCCAGTCTAAACGTGGTATTTGACTCTGGGTTATGTGCATAAATCTCATAAGGAAAACGACAATCATTGGCACAGCTTCCACGGTTGGGTACACGTCCTGTTTGCAGTGATGAGATAAGACAACGTCCACTATAGGCAAAACACATTGAACCATGTACAAAAATTTCAAGTTCCAAATCAGGAATGGCTGTTTTAATGGCTTCACAATCTTTTAGAGAGATTTCACGTGCAACGATAATCCGTTTAACGCCCATCTCATAGTAAACCTGTGCATCTAAAACATTCATGACATTGGCTTGGGTTGAGAGATGAATAGGAATATGAGGTGCAATCTTGTGTGCCATTGCCACCACCCCAGGGCTAGAGACAATGAGTGCATCAGGCTTTAGTTCTGCAATTTTAGCAATATGGTTTTCATAAAGTTTTAGTTGAGAATTAAAAGGAAATGAGTTTACAGTAGAGTAAACTTTTTTACCTCGCTCATGTGCATACGCAATCCCTTCAGCATACGAGTCCATATCAAACTCTTTTCCTGAACGAATACGTAATGAAAAGGTACTGGTACTTCCATAAACGGCATCTGCCCCATAGCCTAATGCGATTTTTAATTTTTCTAAGTTTCCAGCTGGTGCTAAAAGTTCTGCTTTTTTCATAATCTCTACTTTTCTTATTTTTTACTTACAGTGCTAACATTCTATCAAGTGCTAGTTTTGCATATTTTCTAATTTCTGGTTCTACAAAAATCTCATTGATGGGCTTGTTGTCTTCGATTGACTTTAAGGTAAGGTATAAATCTTCTAGCGTTGTCTCATTCATCGTTGGACATTCTGGCTTAGTTGAAGAAAGCACATAAGTATTTCCCTTACGCATTCTGTTGACCAAGTTATACTCTGTTCCAATGGCTACTTTTTGCTCTGGGTCTAAGTCGTTTACATATTTTATGAGTTGTGAAGTAGAACCTGAGAAATCAGCAGCAGCCACAACTGCTGGGTCACATTCTGGGTGAACGGCTATTTTTATATCAGGAAATTTTTCTCGGTAAAACTCTATGTCATCTACTGTGAAAAGTTGGTGAACGGAACAAAATCCATTGAAACAGATGATGTCTGCTTCTTGTGGATTACACTCTTCTCCCTCTGCTCCAATCACACAAGATTTAAGTCCCATAGAGATGGCAAAATTTTGTCCTAAACATCTATCAGGCACAAAGAGAATCTTCTTCCCCGACTCTAAACCTTTTTCAATAATCTTAAAAGCATTTGACGAAGTACAAACCAAACCACCCATCTTTCCTACTTTTGCTTTAACCGAAGCATCACTATTAATGTAAGTAATAGGTAATATCTCTTCAGTTTTAATTCCATGCTTGTTCATGTAGGCTACAGACTCATCAAAGTAAGAGCCATCCATCATACGTGCCATAGCACAACAGGCGATTTTTGGCATGAGTACTCTTTTTTCAGGAGCGATTATCTTAACACTTTGTCCCATGAAACCTACTCCACAGAAAACTACCCATGGATTACTATCTCCATCACATCGTCTCGCTAACTCTAAACTGTCACCAGTAATGTCTGCCATTTCAAAAACTTCATCACGCTGATAGTAGTGTCCAACCACTGTTACAGGAAGTTCTTTTTTTAATCTTTCAATTTCTGCTTTATAATCTATGCTCATATTATTTACCTCAATGTTGCTCTGTTCAATATATTTAGGAGAAAATACCATAGTTTTAGTTAAAATTGCGTAATTATTTACCAAAATGGAGATTCTCATGGATTTTTTACTAAACCAAAATGTTCTACTTTACCTAAGTGCCTATCTTTTAGCAGCTGTACCTTTTGGGTTTATTTTAACAAAAGTTTTTGCAGGTATTGATGTGCGTAAAGAAGGTAGTGGAAATATTGGGGCAACCAATGTTTTACGTGTACTTAAAGAAAAAGCTCCTCATTTGGCTAAAAAACTTACCATTATTACTTTTGCATTAGATGCACTTAAAGGTGCTGTTGTTATTTTAATTGCCATGGCACTAGGAGCTGAACCAGCTGTTCTTTGGGCTATTGCAGTTCTATCTGTTTTAGGTCACTGTTTTAGTCCTTTTTTAGTCTTTGAAGGTGGAAAAGGTGTGGCAACTGGATTTGGGGTACTTTTAGTAATGCAACCTGTTCCTGCTCTTATTGCCATTGTTGTTTGGCTTGTGGTGGGCAAAGTGCTTAAAATCTCTTCTCTTTCATCTCTAATTGGCTTGGTTACACTGTTGATTGCTTCACATATTTTACATCCTACTATCGAAGGTATTGCTACACATACGCCTATTTATATTATTGCATTTATTATTTTTTACAAACATATTCCTAATATCATAAGAGTAATTAAAAAAGAAGAGACAAAAGTAGTTTAAGTATGACCATTCATATAGAAGAGCTTACTTTTGAATGTATTATTGGTATTTTAGATTTTGAACGTATAAATGCACAAAAAGTGATTGTTGATTTGCAAATAGACTATAACTATACTGAAGACTATTTTATAAATTATGCTGAGGTGATTAATCTTATAGAGAGTAATATGATTGAAAAACAATATAAGCTTCTTGAAACTGCACTTAATGCACTTGAGAAAGAGTTACTCTCTAATTATCCAAAAATTGATACATTGACTCTAAAAATATCTAAACCCAATATCATCAATAATGCAAATGTTGCCCTCTCCAAAAGCTTTTCAAGAGAATAAGCCATAATTTTCACTTTACACATCATAAAACAGATAGAAACAAGAATATTTTATTAAGATTTTTTAAAAATTGTCCATAAATATTTAAAAAAACTTTAAACTATACTGTTTTTGTGTTATAATATTAAAAATTATAATAAATAAGGAACCTCCAAGAAAATGAGAATTTTAATAATAGAAGATGAAGTAACACTAAGCAAGACTCTATCGGATGGGCTTAAAGAGTTTGGATACCAAAATGATGTAGCGGGAAACATTAAAGATGGTGAATATTTTTTAGGTATTAGAAACTATGATTTGGTACTACTTGACTGGATGCTACCCGATGGAAATGGTATCGATATGATTACCAAACTTAAAGCAAAAGCAACTAAAACATCTGTTATTTGTCTTTCAGCTCGAGACGATAGAGACAGTGAGATTGAAGCATTAAAAGCTGGTGCCGATGACTACATAAGAAAACCTTTTGACTTTGAAGTCTTGACCACAAGAATAGAAGCAAAACTTCGTTTTGGTGGATCAAACATCATTGAGATTGATGACTTAATCATTAATCCAGAAGAAGAAAAAATCATTTATGAAGGTAATGAGATTGAACTTAAAGGTAAACCTTTTGAAGTTTTAACACATCTTGCTATGCATAAAGATCAAATTGTTTCAAAAGAACAACTGCTTGATGCTATTTGGGAAGAGCCAGAATTGGTAACACCAAATGTAATTGAGGTAGCCATTAACCAAATTAGACAAAAAATGGACAAACCATTAAATATTACTACCATTGAAACAGTTAGAAGAAGAGGTTATAGATTTTGCTTTCCAAAAGGAGCTTAAGACAACGCTTTAGCATTGAGCTTGCCATCTTTATGACGGCAATGCTTCTTCTTATCACCATCATACTCTCTTTTTATCTTACCAGTACACTAATAAATAATATTAAACAAGATATGGAAGATCATATTACCTATACTCAAGCAATTTTTTATGATCAAAAAGATTATGAAAACCATATTGATTCTGTCCTTTTAAAAGAGTTATCAAATAATGAAATTATTATTTCGACTCAACCTGATTTAAAGAACTATCCTCTTGACTTTAAATTCTATCAACATGATAAAAAAGAGTATATCTCTTTAACAAGATACTATGAACCTAAAAAACTATACTACACAATAATACGAAATATATCCCAAGAGAGTAACCTTATCTCCAATATTTATAAAATGATGTTAGGACTAATACTTTTAGGTATTATTTTCATTTTACTCTATGCCAATCATCTATCAAAAAAGTTAATGGAACCACTAGCAAAATTAACTTCCAAATTCTCTACTATGCATGAAAATCTTTTAAATAAGTTAGAAACAAAAGATTTACCTGCTGAATTTAATACCTTAGGTGATTCTATTAACCTGTTGATTACAAAAGTAAAAACATCTATTACCTATAGACAAGGGCTATATATTGGAACAGCCCATGAATTAAAAACACCATTGGCTGTTATGCGTCTCAAAAACCAAATCACCCTTATGAAATATAAAAAGCATGATAAAATCAGAGAGACACTTGAACAAAATATAGAATCAATAGATACACTCAATGCCATGATACACAGTTTATTGGAATATGGACGTGCAGAAGGGGCACAGTTTGAACAGCCTCAAAGAGTTAATCTTATTACACTTATGATGAAAAAATGTGAAGAGTATGAACTTCTAGCCCATTCTCAAGAGAGAAACTTCATCTATTATTTTGGCATACCTCACTTTCGAGTTAAAATTCAGACACTACTTTTTATGCAAATTTTTCAAAATTTCGTTCAAAATGCACTAAAATTTACACCCAAAGATGGATTAGTTAGTTTAAATACGCGTATGGATTTAAATAACTTCATTATTGAGATAAAAGATGAAGGAGAAGGAATAGATGAAAGCAAAGATCTGTTTGCTCCTTTTCAACGCTCATTAGAATCAACGGGTGCAGGATTAGGGCTATTCTTAGCCCAAAATGCTGCTCAATCTATGGGAATTAATATTTCAATTAAAAACCGTACAGATACCTCTGGTGCTATTGCTAGCATCTCTTTTCCCTTAAATAGATTTCTACTCAAAGATTAAAATCATTCTTTTTGATAAAATATATCAATTTGTACATTTTTTAAATAAGAAATAAGCTTGGATAAGTTATAAATCGAAAGAAGAAATAATAAAATATAAAGTGAGTATATAAAATGGCATTATTAATTGCAGATGATTGTATTGCATGTGACGCATGTAGAGAAGAGTGTCCTAACGAGGCCATTGAAGAGAATGATCCTATCTATATTATAGATTCAGATCGTTGTACTGAATGTGTGGGACACTACGATGAGCCACAATGTATTGCAGTTTGTCCAGTAGACTGCATAGGATCAGATCCAGACAGTGTTGAAACTGTCGAAGAGTTAAAATTTAAATTTTCACAACTAGAGAAAGAATTTTAAGCATCAAGATGAGAAGTTGTATTGCAATCATTGATATTGGTTCAAACTCTGCAAGACTTGTAATATATGAAAAAAGTAGTACTTATGGTTTTCATCTCATTTGTGAGAGAAAATCAAAAGTACGTATTGGAGAAGGTGCTTATGAAAAAAATGGACATCTTCAAGCTCCAGCTATTAGCCGTGCCTATTTGGCGTTAAAAGAGTTTATAACGACCACTCAACACTACCCCATAGAAAAAATTTTATGTGTTGCTACTTCTGCCTTACGTGATGCACCCAATGCTCAAGGCTTTACCTCTTGGATTAAAAATGAACTCAACCTAGAAATAGAAATTATAGATGGTAAAAAAGAGGCCTATTTTGGAGCAATCGCTGCTAAAAATCTTCTACCTATAAAAAATGGTATTACCCTAGATATTGGTGGAGGTTCATCCGATCTGGCACTATTAAAAAATTCTAAAGTCATCTCTACCTATTCACTAAACCTTGGAACAGTACGATTAAAAGAACTCTTTTTCGATAAAAACAGTTCAATCGATAAGGCACGAAATTTTATTAAAAAAGAGTTAAAAAAACTCCCAAAAGAGTTTAAACATAAACAAATTATTGGTATAGGAGGGACAGCAAGAACACTCTCTAAAGCAATAATGAAATCAGAAAACTACCCTTTTAATAATATTCATGCTTTTGAATACCCTGTTGAGCAGTATATGGAATATTTTAAAACTATTTCAGAAGCACAAGCTAATCTTCTTAAATATTTACACATACCAAAAGGACGTTTTGACACGATTAGAGAGGGAACACTTATTTGGGAAGAAATTTTATTGTATCTTGATGCAAAAAAGGTAATAACCTCAGGTGTAGGCGTTAGAGAAGGTGTTTTTTTAGATAATTTACTCAAAAATAACAATTCACAATTTCCAAAAAACATTAATCCAAGTATCCAAAGTATTTTAGATCGTTTTGATGTGCAACATATTAATACAGAACAAAGAAAAAAGAACAGCTCTAAACTTTTCAAACTTTTTCTTAATGCAGGAAAAATAAAAAATAAATATTTAAAAGAACTGCTCTATGCCACAGAACTCTCAGAAATAGGTTATAAGTTTAATATATACAAAACATATGAACATGCTTTTTATGTAACCATGCAAGAGTTTAACTATGCTGTAAGCCATAAAGAGCTTGTCCTAACTGCTATGCTACTTCGTTTTGGGGGAAATGATTTATATGAAAAAAATATATACAAGCAGTACAAAAAACTTTTGCCCAAACAGGCTACTTTTGAGTTTTTAAGTTTTATCCATACTCTTACCACAACGCTTTATGATCAAACAGCCTTAAAAGAGTTTGACTTTACTTTCAAGGACAACAAGCTAACTATTATTGCAAAGGGTTCGCTCTATCTAGTAAAAGAGAAGCTAAAAGAGATTGAGAAACCAAATAACTTAAAACTAGAAATTTTTGATAAACAAAAAGTTCCAGCTTATAAATTTTAAAACTTCCGTCCCATTGTAAACTCAAATTTAGAAGTCTTATCATAGCTTTCAGGGTCTACAGCTTTAGCAAACACTAAATTAATAGGTCCCATTGGAGAGAACCATTCAAGGGCAACACCGTAACCCTCTTTGGTTATCTCATCTAGTCCTGTACTCACCCTTCCCACCATACCATAATCATAAAAGAATGCCAATCGCATCTTAGCAGCTTTAGACAAAGGTATACTCGCTTCTACTGTATTAATTAAACTTTGAGTTCCCCCAAGAAGCGTTCTGTTGTTGTCAGGACCTGAGAATGGTGTAATACTGTAAGGCTCAAACCCTCTAACTGAACCAATACCACCCATAAAGAGTTTTTCTGGAATAGCAATATTACCTTGATCTTTTAAATACCTAGCACGAACTTTATAACGTAAAATAAGGTCATAATCAATAATATCTTCAAGTCCATAATACGCACCAAATCTAGCAGAGGCATCTACAAATTTTTGATCACCTCCAATACCTGAATAACCTAAACTTCCTCCCAAAATAATTCCTTCACGAGGTGTATAAAAGTCATCTGTATTATCATAATTTAAACCAACAGAAAAAGTACTTTTTGCATAGTTCAAATCTTTTGGTCCAAATATAAGTCGACCATTGTCTCTTAAAGCATTAGGATTAGCACTATTATTTGCATCTGTCGCTTCATTTTCACTAAAAGAGTAAGACAAAGAGCCAAATAGATTTCTAGTTAATTGTTTACCAATATTGGCACTAGCACCAATACTTTTTTGCGTATAATTAGTATAATCCATCTCATTTCGATAGATACTCGCACCCATACTATAGTCACTGTCCCAAACTCTAGGATTTTGAATGTTTAAGGAGTAATTTTTAGAAACTTTAGAGAGATCAAAAGAGATTCCAGCATTAATACCTGAACCCATAATATTTCTATCTGAAAGTGAAGCAGAGACCATTGGTCCTTGATATGAACCATACCCCCCACCAGCTTGAATACTCCCTGTGGCTGTCTCTTTAACTTTTACCAATAAATTCATTGAGTGTTCATCTACACGCTCTTTTTCAATATCTACTTTTTCAAAATACCCTCTACGACCTAAAGCATTTTTTGAATCTTTTAAATCAGTTAAAGAGAATAAATCACCTGGAGCTAAATAGATATCTCTTCTAATAACCCTATCAATGGTGGTGTGATTTCCAGAGATAATAACATCATTAATCCTAATCTTATTTCCAGGATAAATTGTATATTGAACATCAACTGTTTTTGCTTCGCTATTTTTTCTAAAATCTGGTCTTATACGCACAAAAGCATATCCTAAATTTGCCACTTGCTCCTCAAGATAAGCTTTATCTTTACGAAGCTTTGCAATATTAAATACTTTTCCCTCTAAAGATTTAAGTTCTGATTTCAGTTCATTTAAATCTAAACCTTCAACATTACCATTGATAGTAATACTATTTATTCTGTACTGCTCTCCTTCAGAAACAGTATAAGTAATATCTGCTTTATAAGCACCTGAATCAATACGCATGAGAGGATCAGATACGGTAGCATCCAAATATCCCTGTTGCATATAGACATCTTGTGCTCTTTTCCCATCCAATGCCAAGTCATCTAAGTGTGCAACTCCATTGTTTAAACCAGGGAACCAACCCATAAAGTCTTCTTCTCTATTTGCAAGTACATCTTCCAAATCACTTCTATCTACCTTATCAACTCCTGAAAAGTCAATATTTTCAATATAAATTTTTTCACCTTTATTAACATTGAAGACCAAAGCTACACTCTCTTCTTTGGGTACAACATCAATCTCAACTACAGTGTCGTAATATCCTTCAGCTTCAATCTTCTTAATCAATCTCTTTTTTGCAACTTCAATTTTTCGAGCATCATACAAATCACCTTTACGCAAACCCATAGCAATAAATTCTGCTTCTTGTTCATCACTAGAACTATATCCATTCATCTCCAACTTTGAAATCGTTGACTTTTCAGTAAAGGTATAAATAAGCCCTCCACTATTGGTTGCAGAGACCACAATATCAGAAAAATATCCTTGGCGATAAAACTCTTTAATAGATTCATCTATTTTATTAATATCAAAAGACTCTCCTACATGAATTTTTGATATTTCACTAGCAACCTCATCTGAGATATGAAGTAAGCCATTATATTGTATTGAGGTAATATTTTGTGCAAGAAGCAAGGAGCTTAGTCCAGCAGATAAAGTAAAAATTTTTTTCATAAATTCAATGATTCCTTATTGTATATCTATACTATAGTTAATTAATAACGCTTAGTGTATCTATTTTTCACTAAAAAAGTGCTATAATCCACAAAAAAATGAACCACGTGAAAGTGAAAAGAGATTATAAAATGAATATTGGCATAGTCGGTCTAGGCTTAATGGGTGGCTCCTTAGGATTGGCATTAAAACATTTACCTAAAAAATATTGTCTTCTTGGATACGACCATAATTCTAAACATACCAAAGATGCCTTAGCCCTCAATCTTGTTGATAAAGTCACTAAAGACTTCAATGAGATAAAAGCCTGTGATGCTATTGTCTTAACCATCCCAGTTGATGCTATTATTGCACTTACTAAAGAGCTTACCGATGTCCATTCTAACTGTACTATTATAGATTTTGGAAGTTCTAAAGAGAAAATTTCCCAAGCTATCCCCCAAGAAATCCGTCAAAATTTCGTAACAGCACATCCCATGACAGGAACAGAAAAGTTTGGTCCATCAGCTGCTATTGAGGGGCTATATACTGATAAAACCATGGTGATTTGTGACATTGAAAAAAGTGCAGACTTTCAAAAAGAGATTGCCCTTGAAATCTTCAAAGATATCCATGCAAAAGTAGTCTTCATGGGAGCAAAAGAACATGACCGACATGCTGCTTTCATTTCACATATGCCCCATGCCGTCTCTTTTGCTTTAGCCCAATCGGTCATGAAACAAGAAGACCCCAAAAGTATTATCGCCCTTGCAGGTGGAGGGTTTAAAAGCATGAGTCGTATTGCTAAATCTTCTCCTAACATGTGGGAAGATATTTTCAGACAAAACAAAAGCAATCTGTTAGAGTCTATTGCTGCTTTCAACATAGAAATGCAACTTTGCCAGAAGATGATAGAGGAAGAAAAGTGGGAAGAGCTTCACCAATGGATGGATGAAGCTAATGGGTTGCATGATATATTATAAAGACTTTTACTCTTTATAATTTACTAAAACCTTTTCCCCATAAAACTTAGGTTCAACTCCAAAAACCTTTAAATCTAACCAAGCTTTCACACGAGCTAAAAGCTCACGTCGTCGCATACGTTCAGCCCAAATGGTATTGGAAAATCCTTTCGCCACAAAACCCAAAACCTTCTGCTCTTTCACATGGGCAATAAATATAGCACGGTCAAGATGAAAACGCTGTGAAACGATGATATAGTCTTCCAAATCAAAAATAGCCTTAGCCCTTACAATAGAATCCAGTGTTCTAAAACCTGCGTAATCCAGTTGAATGTATTTAGCAGGAATCCCTGCTTTTACTAAGTCCTCTTGCATCTGTGTCGGCTCATCATAACTCTCACGCCCATTGTCACCAGAGACCACTATGGCTTTTACTTTCCCAGCTTTAAAAAGTTTCACGGCTGCTTCTATTCGGTATTTGTAAAAGTAGTTAATACGATTGCCACTTAAGTACTTTGAGCAACCCAAAACTAACGCTGCCCTCTTGGCTGGTATTTTGTTTACAGATGTGTAAATAAAAGGCTTTGAGTCTTCTGCCATTTTGTTGTAGTTGTAGAG
>OBIK01000078.1_pt1 | contig 11430 bp, 6 predicted proteins | sample 1496171 | NCBI WGS metagenome assembly OBIK01 (sample SAMEA3367191, study PRJEB22510) | hydrothermal vent metagenome | biome: marine hydrothermal vent; material: sea water | place: Cayman Islands | collected 2012-01-19 | depth 2308 m | reverse complement strand
TTATCTAATATAAATTTTTAATAATAGGATATCAAATATGATTATAAATAAACTTTTTGACACAGCCATAGTGGGTGGTGGTGTTGCAGGAACTTCTCTTCTTTTTACATTAGCTCGATATACGGACTTGAAAAATCTTATTCTCTTTGAGAAGTATGATGAGGTAAGTCAACTCAATTCAAATTCTAAGGCAAATTCTCAGACTTTGCATGTGGGTGACATAGAGAGTAATTATACTTATGAAAAAGCGAAAAAAGTTAAAAGAGCTTCTTCTATGGTGGCGAATTATATTCAAAATTTTGATGAGGTTGATATCTGTGGATTTGTTAAAGATAAGATGCTTTTGGCTGTGGGGGAGAAAGAGATAGAAGAACTTAAAGCTCGTTATGAGGAGTTTAAAACGCTTTATCCTTATCTTGAACTTTGGGATGCAGATTTTTTACGCGAATTTGAACCTAAACTTTTAGAGGGTAGAACTGAACCCATAATGGCAATGGGTGCTAAAGGACAGATTACAACGGTTGACTATAAAAAGTTGAGTGAAAGTTTTGTTCAAAAGGCATTGGATACGGACAAAAATATTCAGATGCGTTATAACGAAGAAGTAACAAAGATTGAACGTGATGTTGATGGTAATTATAAAATAACTACAGACACAACCATGTTTAGAGCTAAGTCTGTAGTTGTAAATGCAGGAGCGTATTCACTTCTTTTTGCACAGTCGATGGGTTACGGTAAAGAGTATGCCATTTTACCTATTGGTGGGTCATTTTATTTTACGAAAGAGAAACTTTTAAACTCTAAAGTTTATACCATGCAAAATCCTAAGCTTCCTTTTGCTGCCATTCATGCTGACCCTGACTGCACACAAGATTGGAACACACGTTTTGGTCCTACTGCATTTGCTTTACCTAAACTAGAGCGTTATCATGCGTTACATTTAAAAGATTTTGTTTCTGCTTTAAACATAGATTCTGATGTTATTCATGTGTATATGAAGCTTTTTAAAGACAAAACTATTCGTCGTTATATTTTAAGAAATGTTCTCGAAGAGATACCCATCATAGGGAATGAAATATTTGTTAAAGATGCTCGAAAAGTTATTCCTTCACTTTGTGTAAATGATTTAAAGTTTGCAGCGGGTTATGGTGGTATGCGACCACAAGTAATAGACAAAAAGAACAGAGAATTACTTTTGGGTGAAGCGAAGATAGAAGAAGATGGACTCATTTTTAACATGACACCTAGCCCTGGTGCTACGAGTTCTTTGTCGATAGCTTTGACAGATACTTTGAGTATTTGTGAAACTTTAGGAGCAAGGTTTGACAATATTAAACATGAAAATGAGATACAAACCCTTAAAAGTTTTTCTGTAAAGAATTTCATAAAAGAAGAGGGAAAACTGGCTTAAGCGTTTCAAATTTTAACTTATAATTTAAATAGTTAAGGCTTATGATATAGAACTGTTACCCTTTAACGTTAATATGTTAATCTGATATAAAAGGGGATAGAAATGAAAAACAAAAAAACCATTATTACCTATGGAACGTATGATATGTTGCATGAGGGACATATGCGACTGTTAGAACGGGCAAAAGCTTTGGGGGATTACCTCATAGTAGGAGTGACCGATGAGAATTATGACCGTTCAAGAGGAAAGTTGAATGTGGTTGAGAGTACCAAAAAACGTGTCAAATCCATTGAAGCTTTAGATTTTGTTGACAAGGTCATCGTTGAAACCCATAAAAATCAAAAAGTCGAAGACATGCAAAAGTATGATGTGGATATTTTTGCCATAGGTGATGATTGGGTAGGGGCATTTGATTATTTAAATGAGTACACCCATGTGGAATATTTAGCACGTACAGAGGGAATTTCGAGTACCAAGTTAAGAGCTGAAAACTTTGACATGATAAAGCTTGGCATGGTTGGGCTTGGTCGTGATACTCAAGCTTTTCTTGATGAAGCAGCATTTGTATCAAACCTCAAAATAAATCGTATTTTTTCCCGTGATTTTTTGGCTTTAAAAAAGTTTACTAAAAAAAGTGACATCATTAAGTATGGTCATGATAATTATGATGAATTTTTAGATACAAATATTTCAGCTGTTTATATAGATACAGCACTAGAGGAACATTATACCTTTATTCATAAAGCTTTAAAAGCAGGTAAACATGTCTTATGTGAAAATCCTTTAGCACTTAACAAGCGAGAGTTAAAAGAGTTGTTAGCGTTAGCAAAAAAAGAGAAAGTTCTTTTATTGTCAGCCCTTAAAACAGCTTTCCTTCCAGCATTCAATCAACTTTTAAAAGAGTTAGATGAGGGGGTAATAGGGGAGGTTAAAGAGGTTCGAGCAACCAGAACATCACTTTATAAAGAGAAAGATTACCCTGAAAGTTTTATGGCACAAGGGGCTACAAATATTTTGTCTTCGTATCCATCACTGCTTGTCAATAAGATTTTAGGAAAAAGTAAAAACATTACATTCTTTGACCAAGGAAATGAGGGGTATGATGTTTCAAATTTAATTGTTAGTAAACATAAAGGTGGTGCTATTGGTATTTCACATGTGGCTACAGGAATTAAGTCTGAGGGAGATGCAGTCATTTCTGGAACCAAAGGTTATGTATATATTCCTGCTCCTTGGTGGCTTACTAAAAAGTTTTATGTCCGTTTTGAAGATGAACATAAATCACAAATCTTTAATTATGAGTTTGATGGTTGTGGACTGCGTTATATGATTGCAGAGTTTTCTTCTCTTATTCAACGTGGAAAACGTAAATCTAAGATGTTAAGCCCATCAGACATGGTAGGGATTAACAGAGTGTTATTGGAATACAATGAACGAAAAGAAAAAGAAAAAGAACAAAAGAAAAAGGAAAAATAGATGATATATGAAGATTATTATATCTTTACACCAGGACCTGTAAAAATGTCTCAGGAGATTATGGATGTTGGGGCAAAGCAAACGCCTTATTTTAGAAATTGTGAGTTTTCAGAGGTGACCTTTGCTTGTGAAAAAGGTTTACTAGAAATGGTGAATGCTCCAAAAGATTCAAAAGTCATTTTTTTGACAGCTTCAGGAACAGCTGGAATGGAATCTGTGGTTATGAACCTTTTAAGAAAAGATGACAATGCTTTGGTGGTTCATGGTGGTGGTTTTGGAGGTCGTTTTGTGGACATTTGTGCCACACATGACATTAAACATACGGACTTTAAAGTAGCCAATACTAATTTGTCAGACATTGAAGCTTTAGCTCCTAAAGGAGACTACACTTCACTGATTGTCAATGCTCATGAAACTTCTGTGGGACATTTGTATGATTTAAATGCTATGGGTGCTTATGCTAAGAGTAATAACATGCTTTATATTGTAGATGCCATTTCTATGTTGGTAACTGATAAACTTGATATGCAAGAGAGTAGCATTGATGTTGTCATTGCCAGTTCTCAAAAAGGTTTGGCACTGCCTCCTGGTTTGACAATGGTTATTTTAGCTCCAGCTGCTCTAAAAAAAGTACAAGATATTAAATCTTTGTATTTTAATTTTAAAGATTATCTCTCCAATGGAGAAAGAGGGCAAACGCCTTATACTCCTGCTGTCACCATTATGTTACAACTCGAAGCCAGATTGGCACAGATAAAACGTTTAGGTGGTGTTGAAGCTACCATTGCTAATGCTAAAGAGATGGCTGAGTATTTTAGAGAGAGCATTAAAGGACTTCCTCTAAAGGCTTATACGCCTTATATGCCCAATGCCATGACAACACTAACACCAACTGATGGAAAGTCGGCTATGGAGATTGTAAATGGTTTAGAAGAGGGTTACAAAGTGATGGTCTGTCCAAATGGTGGAGAACTTAGAGAGGTGATTTTTAGGGTGTCACATATGGGTGATATGACCAAAGAATATACAGATGTATTGATTGATGCTTTGTATGATTATTATAAAATAGATAGAGCTTAGATGATAGACCCAAAAGATTTACGAAAAGCACAACTAATTATGTTAGAGATGCTAGTAGAGTTTGACCTGATTTGTAAAAAGCATAAGTTACAGTATTGGTTAGATTCTGGAACACTTTTGGGGGCTGTACGACATGGAGGTTTTATTCCTTGGGATGATGATATTGATATCTCGATGCCCATTGAAGATTATAATAGATTTGTAGAGATTGCAGAAGATGAACTCTCTAAAGATATTTTTTTCCAGACGAGACAAAGTGATAAAGCGTTTAAATTTGACTATATAAAACTTCGTTCAAATAAAGCTTCGATTGTTGAGTTTCATGAGAAAGATAAAGAGATTACTTATCATCAAGGGGTATTTGTAGATATTTTTCCGATGTTGACATTGGAAAATTCTGAAGAAAACAAAAAGTTTTATGAAGAGACTTTTGAAGAGCTTAGGGCTTATTCTTCTATCTCCTTACATACTCCCAATGGAATAGATAAGCCGTTAAAAAGAGAAATTTTAATTGAGGCACTTGATAAAAAACATCAAGCTTGGTTAAGGGAAGATACGAAAATAGTTTATTCTGGAAAGATGCCTGATGTAGCTGCTGGGTTTGATTATAAAGAGATTTTTCCTTTAAAAAAGATGACTTTTGAAGGATTGGAGTTTTTTGTACCTAAGAATCCACAGCACTATTTGGGTGAACTCTATTCATTTGATTATATGCAGTTGCCACCTAAGGAAAAACGTACTGTTCATGCTTGGAAAATAGAGTTTAACTAATTTATCTTATATTAGAAGTAGACAAATGTCTACTTCTGAAATAAGTGTGTAACTTCTTATAGTTCTACACTTAAGGCTTTGAGGGTTTCATAAGTGATTCCACCAGTTGCTAGTGAGTTATCTCTTTGGTATTTATCTAGTGCTAAACGTGTATCTCGTCCAAGTACACCATCAATTTTACCAGGATTGTAATCTTTGGCTTTTAGTGCTTTTTGAATTTGAAGAATAACATTTTGATTCATGTTTGTTTGACAAAGAATTCTTTCCCAACTTTGATGAGAATCAGATACTTTTACTTTTTTCTCAACTTGTTTGTAAACAGCTTCTATAGGAGTTTTAATCTCTTGTGCTTTTTCTACTAACTTTTTAACTTTAACAGTTTTATAAGTTGGTTCAATTTTAATCTCTTTGGTTGAAGCAGGAACATCAAGTACAGTTTTTGTAATTTTACGAGTTTTTGCATTCTCTTTTACAAGACAAATTTTATGACCTGTATAGCTAAGTCCTCTTTCAACATTGTCTCCAACTCTAACCCAAGAAAAGCTTTCTTTCTTATCAAGTACACTTTTTTGAATAGTACTTTTCACTTCTGGAATATCAATAGTTTCTGTTTTTGCTTCAGAGACAAGTTTTTTAACTTTGATTGTTTTTGTTACTGCTGGAATCTCTACAATTTTTGTAGTTGCTGGTGTTTTCACAACTTTTTTTCTAATGGTTTTATATTTTGCTGGTACTTTAACCAAACACATAATCTCACCAGTAGCTCCATCTAGCTTTTGAGCTGGATTTTTACCTTTTTTCCATACAGTTTTTTCTTTTTCAATTAAAACTTTCTCTTCTTTAAACTCATAAGTTGCAGGAATGGTTAGTGTTTTTTGAGAAGCAGGAGTAACCTCAATGGTCTTTTCAACCATTTCATATTTAGCTGGAATCAGCTTTGTTTTGGTTGTTGCTTTTTGTAAAACAACTTCTTCTTCAACACTTTTGTATGCTTCAGGCGTGAAGTACTCTTTGTAACATGTATTTGGTTTTGTATTGTCTAAATCAACACCTTTGAGTTTAGCTGCTACTAAAATTTCTTTACTTACAGGTGCGGCATGTCTTTTTAGACTTACTTTCCATGCTAGTGTTTCAGGTTTAACTTCAATAACTTCAGTTACTTTTTTGTAGGTTGCTGGAATTATTTTAAGTTTTGTACTCGCAGGTGTAACTTCTACTTTTTCATCAACCCATTCATATTTTGCAGGGACAATTGAAATGCTATTGGATGCTTCTTGTACAAGTACACGTTCCTCTACTGTTTTATATTTTGCTGGGATAACAACTTTAGCATAACATTCCCCTGCTTTAGCATCGGGTGGAGTTAAGGATATCTCTGCAGTTGCATAAGTAATTGGTAATAATAAACCTAATACCAATGATGAATATTTTATCTTCATAATTGTTCTTCCTTTGTGTTTTGAAAATTCAAACATAATATTTGATTTTATCAGTATATAGGAACTTTGCTGATTGTTTTATTAAATAATATTATCTGTTATTTAAATTACAGACCTTTAAGTAGAATCATATAAAGTTTTTCGATTATATCATCACAAAGGTGGATGGTACTTTGTGTGTTAAATAGCGTAAAAACGTCATTCTTGTTTAGGGAGTTAGCATAAATACATGCTGGGTGTGTGGGTAAAAATGCTCTCATGAGTCCAACCTCATTGTCTAAAATTTCTTCACAAACATAACAAAATCCATGATCATAAAGTCGACCCTCATGTGATAGTAATTGGATATAAGCTTCTACTGCCAATCTTTTTGGATTTTGTTTATGCCATTTTTTTGCTATATTGAGTAGTAAATTAAAGTAAAAACTGTCTATTTCACTGCTGTCTTTTAAATGAGGATCAAAAAGTTTAATGAAGTTTTGCCATATGAGCAGATGATTGTTAGAAAAAACCCAAGGAAAACTTAGATGTGATAAAGAACGCATATTTGGCATAAAGTTACTATTGGATTGTTTGACTTCAAAGTCTATAAGGTTACCTATTTGTATAATAGAGTGTCTTGCTCCAAAAAATCGCCAATATTTTTCTATTGAATTCTCACATAGAACTGTTACTATAATGTCCTCATTCTTTACTTTGCTAATGTTGAGAATGAAACCTCTCATCTCTTTTACCTATTTTAATAGAATTTCTGATAGTATTAGCCCAATTTTTTTAGGGTAATTTAATTTTAGTAAAACATTACTCTCATATACTTAAAAGGTAGCTTATGAAAGATCTCTTTACATCGTTTAAAGACAACTGTGGTTTCGGATTGTTGGCATCTATTGACAACAAAGCAACTCATAAAAACTTAGAAGATGCAGTGACATCTCTTTCAAGAATGATGCATAGAGGGGCAGTAGCTGCTGATGGTAAAACGGGAGATGGTTCGGGCCTTCTTCTTTCTATGCCTAAGTCATTCTTTAACAAAGAAGCAAGTGCCGAGGGAATTGATCTTCCTGAAATGTATGCTGTGGCAATGGTTTTTTCTAATAATGAAGCAGATTTTGAGATTATTAACACGGTTTGTGCTAAGAACGATTTAAATGTACTCTATACACGTACAGTGCCTATAGACACTAAGGCTTTAGGTGAACAAGCTTTGGCTTCTTTACCTATTATTAAACAAGTTTTTGTAGCACCTAACTCAGCAGTTGCAAGACAAAGATTTGAAGCGTTGGTTTATTTGTCTCGTAAAGAGATTGAGTATGAACTTTCAAGTGACAAAACTTTTTATATCCCCTCTTTTTCTACTTCTGTAGTCTCCTACAAAGGGCTTGTTATGCCCACACATATTAAAGAGTTTTACACCGACCTTGCCAATGAAGATTTTAAAATTTCTTTCTGTCTTTTTCACCAAAGATTCTCAACAAACACTTTACCTCAGTGGAAACTGGCTCAACCTTTTAGAATGATTGCTCATAATGGTGAAATTAACTCGGTTACAGCCAATAGATTTAACGTGGCTGCAAAGATGGCAGCTGTTAAGTCTGAGGTATTTAGTGATGAAGAGATGAAGCGTTTGACGGATGTCATTCAAAATGACATGTCAGATTCTGCTTCACTTGACAACTTTATGGAGTTTTTACGGGTTAATGGTGTTGATTTCTTCAAGGCTGCTCGTTCATTGGTTCCTGCTCCTTGGCACAATGACCCACAAATGGATCCAAAATTAAAAGCATTTTATGAATATGCTTCTACCTGTTTTGAACCATGGGATGGACCAGCTGCTGTCTCTATGACAGATGGTCGTTACATTGGGTGTGTTCTTGACAGAAATGGACTAAGACCTTCTAGATATATCATTACAACAGATAACAGATTGCTGATTACTTCTGAGTATGGTGTTTTACAAGTGCCTGAAGAACAGATTGTTGAGCGTGGACGTTTACAGTCGGGTGAGATGATGGGGATTGACCTTAGGAACGCAAAAGTTTTAATGTCCAGTGATATTGATGAATATTTGAAAGCTTCTAAGCCTTATGTCAAGTGGTTGGGTAAAAATATGGACTATCTTCAAGCACATAAACCTTCAAATAATACTTTGGCTTCAAACATTCAATGTAGTGCAGGAAATCTTGAAGAGAAACAACGTTACTTTAACTATACCTTAGAAGTAATTCGTGAAGTTATTAAACCAATGATTGCTGAGGGTAAAGAGACCACAGGTGCAATGGGTGATGACACACCTTTAGCAGCATTTTCAAATGAACAGAGAAACTTTACAGATTTCTTTAAACAAAAGTTTGCACAGGTAACCAATCCTCCGATTGACCCAATTCGTGAAAAAACAGTGATGAGTTTGAACACTGGTTTTGGAGCAACTCAAAATATTTTGGCTGATTCTGCTGAACATGCGAAAAGACTTAAAACAGTTCTTCCTGTTATGTCTGCTACTAAGTTTTCATTACTTCAAGAGTTTGGTGATGAAAAAAGTGATAGGTATGATGCAGCTTATAAGGTTGGTCACTATGAGACAACTTATACCAATGATTTAAAAGCAAGTTTAAAAGCATTAATTGAAAAGATTGTTGTAGATGTTCGTGACAATGGGGTACGAACCATTATTTTAGATGACAGAGCTTTAAACAAAGAGAACAAAGTCATACCAATGCTGATGGTAGTTGGTCGTTTAAGTCAAGAGCTTTTATCCAATGATGTAAGACATTTAGCGAGTATTGTGGCATGTACAGGTGAGGTATTTGATCCTCATTCAGCTGCTTGTATGTTGGCGTATGGGGCAGCGGCGATTTTCCCTTACTTACTCTACTTTACGGTAAGAGAACTTGAAGGTGGGAGTGAAGATGATCTGGTACATACGCTTAGACGTTTCAGACGTGCTATGGGTGCTGGTCTTCTTAAGATTATGTCTAAGATGGGAATTTCAACACTCTCTTCTTACCGTAATTCACGACTGTTTGATTCTATTGGATTGAGTAAAGAGATAGTAGAAGATTGTTTTGCTGGAACAAATGCTTTACTTCATGGTTTAGACTATGAAGATATTGATGCGCGTATAAATGCTACACATGCACGTGCCTTTACTTCTGAGTTTGAAGGTGAGAAAAACAGTCTTTATAAAGGTGGATACTACAAGTACAAAAGAGGTGAAGAGTTCCATGATTTCTCTCGTCCTACCATTAAAGCCATTCAAGCAGCAGCTCTTAGTGGAGACAAAGCTGACTATGAAGAGGTCAAGAGGTTAGTTAACAAAAGAGATAAAAAGTTTATTCGAGATTTTTATGAATTAAATTCAGATAGAAAGCCTATCTCTATTGATGAGGTTGAGCCTTTAGAAAAAATTTTTAAACGTTTCTCTACAGCAGCCATGTCGATGGGTTCTATCTCTGAAGAAGCACACACAACTTTAGCAATAGCGATGAACCGTATTGGTGGTAAGTCAAACTCTGGTGAGGGTGGAGAAGACCCTAAGCGTTATGGAACGGAGGAAAACTCTTCTATTAAGCAGATAGCCTCTGGGCGTTTTGGGGTAACGCCTGAGTATTTACGTTCAGCTACTGAATTACAAATTAAAGTGGCACAAGGTGCAAAACCAGGTGAGGGTGGACAACTTCCAGGGTCTAAAGTCTCTCCACTTATTGCAGAGCTTAGATTTACAAAACCAGGGGTGACACTTATTTCACCTCCTCCTCATCATGATATTTACTCTATTGAAGATTTGGCACAGTTGATTTACGATTTAAAACAAGCCAATCCAAAGGCAAGAGTTGCTGTTAAATTGGTTTCAACAGCAGGTGTTGGAACCATTGCAGCAGGTGTGGCAAAAGCCTATGCTGACAAAATCATTATCTCTGGTGCAGATGGTGGAACAGGTGCAGCACCTATTGGCTCCATTCGTTTTGCAGGTAACCCTTGGGAGCTTGGACTCATAGAAGCTCACAATGCACTCAAAGCCAATAACCTTAGAGGGCAAGTAACACTAGAGACTGATGGTGGACTAAAAACAGGGCTGGATGTTGTTAAAGCAGCCATCTTAGGTGCTGAAGAGTATGCATTTGGTACGGGTGCCTTGGTGCTTGTGGGTTGTATTATGCTTCGTATTTGTCATTTAAACAGCTGTGGGGTGGGAGTTGCGACACAAGATGAAAAATTAAGAAAGAAATTCTCTGGAAATGTGGACAAAGTGGTTAACTACTTTACGCTCATTGCTAGTGAAGTTCGAGAAATCTTAGCAGAGCTTGGTTACAACTCTTTAGAAGAGATAGTAGGTCAAAACCATTTACTTAAAGTAATAGACGATGAGTTTGCTCAGAAATTTAACTTTGAAGAGATGCTTTACAAATTAGATGGGGTAAACACTTGTCAAGTTGAGTCAAACGAACCGTATGACAAAAATGAGTATGAACAAGCGTTGGTTAAAGAGTTAATGCCAACTATTAAAGACCCATCTACGCCGATTGTAATTAACAAAGAGATTTCTAATTTAAATAGAAGTTTTGCTACTAGAATTTCTGGTGAGATTGCAGCTCTTCATGGAAATGCTGGTTTGCCTGATGGAACCATTACACTAAACATGAAAGGTAGAGCAGGTCAGTCGCTTGGTGCATTTATGTCTAAGGGTATAAACATCAATATTGATGGTGTAGCAAACGATTACATTGGAAAAGGTATGAATGGTGGGAAGATAGTTATCTCTTCATCAAATGCTGGTAGAGCGTTCGCTCTTGGTGGAAATACTTGTCTTTACGGTGCTACTGGTGGTACACTTTATGTTCATGGTCAAGTAGGTGAGCGTTTTGCAGTTAGAAACTCTGGTGTTACAGCTGTTGTTGAGGGAACTGGTGACCACCCTTGTGAGTACATGACAGGGGGAACAGTAGTAATTCTTGGTAAAACAGGTACAAACTTTGGTGCGGGTATGACAGGTGGTAAAGCATTTGTATATAATGACATAGAGGGTGATAATTTTTATGAAAAAGTAAATCCTGAGTTGATTGAACCACTTAGAATTTCAAATGATGAATGGGATGCAGAACAGTTTGAACTTAAAGCACTCTTAGAAGATTACCGTGAAAAAACTGGCAGTAAAATAGCAAGTCATATCTTAGAAAATTGGCGTACAGAACTTAGCAAGTTTTGGATGGTTGCACCAAGGGGTGTAAGACCAACCATGTTGGCTGATAAAAAAGG
>OBIK01000077.1_pt1 | contig 11462 bp, 11 predicted proteins | sample 1496171 | NCBI WGS metagenome assembly OBIK01 (sample SAMEA3367191, study PRJEB22510) | hydrothermal vent metagenome | biome: marine hydrothermal vent; material: sea water | place: Cayman Islands | collected 2012-01-19 | depth 2308 m | reverse complement strand
TACTGTCTGTTTTGATATGAGAGGGAATAGGGTGTATCTCTCCATCTTGCACAGATTTTAATGCAGAGTTTATGGCGATATAGGAGCTGTTTGATTTGGGAGATGAAGCCAAGTAGACTACCAATTGTGCTAAGGGAATTCTAGCTTCAGGATATCCTATCTGTTTGACTATGGTGAGTGTGGAGGCAGATAGGTTTAGTGCATTGGGGTTGGCATTGCCTATATCTTCACTAGCTAGGATGCAGAGTCGTCTGGCTAAAAATTCAGGTGGTTCGCCTCCATTTATGAGTCGTGCTAGGTAGTAGAGTCCTGCATCTATGTCTGAGCCTCTTATGGATTTTATCATGGCAGAGGCTAGGTCGTAGTGACTGTCTGCTTCTGATGAACCCTGTTGCATCGCATAGGGTCGAATGGCTTTTAGTTGCTCCAATGTGACATCTTGACCCAAGGCGATAGCTGATTCTAAAAGATTGAGCATCGCTCGTGCATCTCCTGCACTTGAACTAATTAAAAATGCTTTTGCCTCTTTTTTTATGCTGATATTTTCGGTTAACATAATATGGTCAAGGTATATTTCTAATGCACCATCATCAATGCTTTTAAGCTCAAATAGATGAGAGCGTGAACGCATAGCAGAGGTGAGTGAGAAGTATGGGTTCTCTGTCGATGCTCCAATAATAAGAGCCGATTGGTTTTCCATAAATGGTAACAGAACCTCTTGTTGGTTTTTGCTAAGGCGATGAACTTCATCTATAAAAATAAGTGGTTTTTCTAAAGCGTTGGCATAGGTTTTAAAGATATTTCGTAGCTCTTCTACTTTGAGTGTGGTGGCATTGAGTTCGTAAAATGGTCGTCTAAGTTGTCTGGCTATGACCCGTGCCAAAGTGGTTTTTCCACACCCTGCAGGACCGTGAAAAAAGGTGTGAATTAGAGCATTTTTTTCTATAAGTTTTCGTAGTACAGCATCTTCACCCAAGAGATGGGATTGTCCTACTATCTCCAAGAGAGAAGTAGGACGATATTTGAGGGCTAGAGACATTATTTTTTTGAACTCTTTTTGGCTCTGTTAATTCTATCTTGCTCTTGGTTGGCTTTTTTCTCTTTTAGTCTATCAGCATCTACTCTATCTTGTGCCTCTTTTGCATCTTGATGCTCTTGATGTTTGACAGCTTTTAAGTACTTGTGAATATCATCATACTCTCGTCTTGTAAAGTATCGGGTTTTGTTGGTCGGAAGGTTATTAAGCTCCATTCCACCAAACCCTACTCTTTTCAAATCAAGTACATTGGCTTCAAAGTGACCAAAGAAACGTCTTAGTTCTCTATTTTTTCCCTCTGAAATAGTAACACGAAGCTTGGTAAAGTTCGCCGTTATACCTCTTACCTCATAGTGAACAAATGGGGCAAACTCCATAGCGTAGACTTTACTTTTTTCATGCCCACCTGCTCTAGCATCATCTAGTACTAGACCCTCACGCATCGCCTCCTCAATCTCTGGAGTTAATGGCTTGTCAATCTTGATATTATAGGTTCTATCAAGCTCACTGTTCATTAAAACATCAGCAACTCTAGGTGAGTCGGTCATCACAAGTAAGCCCTCAGAGGCGTAATCAAGTCGTCCTACAGGGATAAAGTGTCTAAACTTTCCTGGTAGTTTATGATAGATGGTGGTACGACCACGGTCATCTTTTTTGGTAACTAGTGTACCTTTTGGTTTGTTGTAGATAATCATGGTTAGTTCGGTACGCTCTTTTATGGGCATACCTTTGACGGCAATATGGTCGCCCTCTTTCACATCATAGCTAAAGCTCTCTGCTTTTTGTCTATTTATAGTAACCTCACCTAATTCTATAAGCTTATCAGCCTCACGGCGTGAATATTTACTATTATGTGAGATAAATTTGTTGAGTCTCATCGGTTTTCTTTCGATTTAAGTTGTTGGAAGTATAACATAATGTGATATTAATCAGACTCTGCTATCTATCGTAATTACAGTATGTACATTTCCTCTAGGATTATAGTCGGCTATGACTTTTATCCATCGTGGTTTCATGTTTTTATTTAAGGCATCAAAAATCTCATTTGCAGAGTTTTCATGAGAGATATGTCTGTTCATAAAGCTATTAATATATAGTTTTAAAGCTTTTAACTCTATCACTTTCTCATCTGGACAATAGCTAAGTTTAATGGTCGCAAAGTCAGGATAACCCGACCTTGGACATTTACACATAAACTCTGGAAGTTCAATATCTATCGTATAGTTTTTTGAATGCTGATTATCCCAATAGTTCTCACTAGCATTGATATCAAAATCTAATATCTCTTGTTCACCATACTTCATTCTACACATCCAAATGTTTAACATCTTTTGCGTGTGTCTCGATGTAGTTACGTCTTGGCTCAACTTCATCACCCATAAAGAGTATAAAAGTATCACTTGCTAGTTCATCATCATCAATCACAACTTTAAGCAGTCGTCTCTCTTCAGGGTTCATAGTTGTCTCCCAAAGTTGCTCTGGGTTCATCTCTCCTAGACCTTTGTATCTTTGGATATATGCACCTTTTTTAGCTGCTCCATTAACGGCATCTAAGAGTTTGAGTATATCTTTATCTTTAAACTCATCGGTTATTCTATCTTGTATCTTTTGATTAAGATAAATCGCTTCGTTATAGTGAGCAGAGCTAAATAGAATATCATCTACAATCAACTCTTCAAGCCCATCATTCGTCTGAACAAAGAACTGTATCATATCTTCATCAATAGATTTGTTCAAAATATTATAGCCTAGACCATTAATATAACTCTCCAAACGTTTTGCCAATTCGTCATTATCCGTAGAGATAATATCAGGATTTTCAATCATATATCGAACTACCTCAGGTAGTGCAAATCTCTTCTCAATCTCTACTAGTGAGCTTTTGTAGTATGCCACAAGTTTAAATAGTTCAGTCAAGTCTTGTTTACCCATAGTCTCAGACTCCAAAACACCAATACCATGCTCTATCAAGAAGTCATTAAGAGATTTATCATCTTTTAGATAGGTCTCATTTTTACCTTTTTTATAACGATAAAGAGGTGGTTGAGCAAGATATAAATATCCTTTTTCGATAACAGGCTTTAAAAATCTGTAGAAGAATGTCATAAGAAGTGTTTGGATATGAGAACCATCAACATCGGCATCGGTCATGATAATAACCTTGTGATATCGTAACTTCTCCTCATTAAACTCCTCACCAATTCCACACCCAAGTGCTGTAATCATATTTTTAATCTCATCAGATTTTAAAATCTTCTCTAAACGTGCTTTTTCAACATTTAAAATCTTACCTTTTAGGGGTAAAATTGCTTGGAAAACTCTGTCTCGACCCTGTTTTGCAGAACCTCCAGCAGAGTCCCCTTCGACTAGATATATTTCAGATAATTCAGGGTCTTTACTCTGACAATCAGCCAACTTACCAGGAAGTGTTCCAATACTCATAGAGTCTTTACGTTTGACTAAATCTTTGGCACGTTTAGCCGCATCACGACCACGAGCAGCAAGAAGAACTTGTGCCATAATCGCTTTGGCTTCGATAGGGTTCTCTTCTAAATATTTATTGAAGTTTTCAGAGAAAAATTTATGTACCAGTGGACGAACATAAGAAGAGCCAAGCTTTCCTTTTGTCTGTCCCTCAAACTGTGGCTCAGGAACACGTACAGAGACGATGACGATTAAACCCTCTTTACAGTCATCTCCTGTAATCTTTGTCCCTTTCTCTTTTGCATTGGCATTTTTGGCAATATAGGAAGCCAATGAACGCGTAAGACCTGCTCTAAATCCTGCCTCATGAGTACCACCATCTGCTGTTTTAATGTTGTTTACAAAAGAGAGTGATTTTTCAGAGTCAGCATCACAATACATGAGTGCGATATCAATCTCGATATCATCTGCTTGTCCTTGAAAGAATTGAGCTGTGGTAAGAGGCTCTTTGGTGTTCATATCTTCAACAAATTGTTTGATACCACCTTCAAAGTGAAAAAGCTCTTTTGTTCCATCACGCTCATCTCTAAAATCAATGCTGATTTTTGGATTTAAGTAAGCAAGTTCTTTGAACCTTTTCATCAAAATCTCTTTTTGGAATGTTGTACCATCTTTAAAGATGGTATCATCTGCCCAAAACTCGATTTTAGTACCTTTTTTACGAGTTGTTCCTGTAGTGGCTAAAGCCTCTTGTGGGATACCTGCTTTAAAATCTTGTTCATAAATTTCACCATCTTTAAAAACAGTTAAGTGAAGGTCTTTTGAGAGTGCGTTTACAACCGAGACACCAACACCATGAAGTCCACCAGATACTTTATAGGTATCTTTATCAAACTTACCACCTGCGTGAAGTACTGTAAGCACAACTGTGGCCGCTGATATACCCTCTGTTGGGTGCATTCCTACAGGAATACCACGACCGTTATCTTCGATAATTGCCGAGCCATCTTTGGTTAGTGTTACTTTAATTGTGTCACAAAACCCTGCCATCGATTCATCAATAGAGTTATCAACAACTTCATATACAAGGTGATGAAGACCACGAGTAGAGGTATCCCCGATATACATTCCTGGTCTTTTTCTAACTGCCTCTAGCCCTTTGAGGACTTTAATATTACTAGCACCATATTTTGCCATTGATATCTCCCAAATAATTTATTATTTAATCCTCTATTTTACCGTAATTTTGGTTAAAAAGTGTTAATATTGTTTTTTAATATATTATTTAAAAACTCTAGCAAAAATTTTATCTACATTTTTAGTGTAATACTCAAAATTAAAACACTCTCTAATCTGCTCTTCGCTCAATGACTCTCTAAGCTCATCATCTGCTAATAAATATTGCAAGTAAAGTGATTCACCTTTATCGTTGGTTGTAGATTTACCTTGTTGAACCTCTTCCCAAACTTTCATAGCATTTCTTTGAACGATTCTATAAGCATCTTCACGGCTCACTCCTGCGATTGGAAGTTCTAGTAAAACTCTTTGTGAGAATACAAGTCCACCTGTTAAGTTCAAGTTCTTCATCATGTTCTCAGGCATTACTGTTAAGTTGGCAATAACGTTGTTCATTCTGTGCATCATAAAGTTTGTGGTAATAAATGCATCTGGTAACCAAAAACGCTCTGTAGAAGAGTGGCTAATATCTCTCTCGTGCCATAAGGCAACGTTCTCCATAGCAGGGGTTACACACGTTCTAATGATACGAGCAAGACCCGTTATGTTCTCTGTCAAAATAGGGTTTCTTTTATGAGGCATTGCAGATGAACCTTTTTGACCTTTGGCAAAAAACTCTTCACACTCATAGACTTCTGTTCTTTGTAGGTGTCTAACTTGTACTGCAAACTTCTCTACTGAAGAAGCTAAAAGTGCTAAAGTAGTTGCCAGTCTTGCATATCTGTCTCTGTGTATAACTTGGTTTGAACAAGGTTCAAACTTTAGTCCCAACTCTTCCATCGCATACTCTTCAAGCTCTAGTGGAGCATGAGCAAAGTTACCCATAGCACCTGAGATTTGACCAACAGCTATTACATCCATAGTCTGTTCTAGGTTTGTTAGGTGACGAGCCATCTCATCATACCAAACAGCCAATGTCAAACCAAAAGTAATTGGCTCACCATGAATACCATGACTTCTTCCTACCATAAGTGTCATTTTATGCTCTTCGGCTCTTTTTTGAATAGACTCCATAAGCATCTTAGTGTCGCTTATGATGATTTCTAATGAAGCTTTTATTTGAAGAGCCACACCTGTGTCTACAGCATCTGAACTTGTCATACCATAGTGAAACCATCTTGACTCAGCTCCAAGGCTTTCACTGACCGAGGTAGTAAATGCAATAAGGTCATGTCTTGTAATCGCTTCTATCTCTTCTATACGTTCAACTGAGAAAGTAGCGTTCTTAACAATCTTCTCACAATCTTCATCAGGGATAAGTCCAATTTTATTCCATGCTTTTACAGCTGCTTTCTCAACTTCTAGCCATGCTGCATATCTAGCTTCTTGTGTCCATTTTTCTGTCATCTCTGGTCTTGCGTATCGTTCTACCATATTATCTTTCCTTCTACATATACTGTCAGATTTTTATGATAGAATTCTATCCAATTAGAGTAAAAAAGAGGTAAAGAATGCCATTCGTCAAACGTCCTTTTCATGTAGAAAAACCTATTAAAGCTTTTCTTTTTATTATGAAACAATTTAACTTTACACAAGGTCAAGCTCAAAGACTCATAGCCAAAGGTCGTATAATAATTAACGGTGAATCTATTTACTATACAGGTCAGATTATAGAGGGTGATATAGAGGTTGTATATTTTGAGCCAAAGAGTAGGGGAGTGAAACCCATCTTTGTTGACAAAAACTTTTTGGTATTTGACAAGCCATCAGGAGTTTTGGTTCACCCTAATACTATGGCGACAGAATACTCGATGCTTGATGAAGTGCGAACACACTCAGGGCAAAATGCAAACGGAACACATAGAATAGACATGGAGACCTCAGGGCTTTTTTTAGCTTCACGACATAAAAATGCAGAGCGTTTTTTAAAAGGTTCATTTGAGAGAAAGAGAATTCAAAAACAATACTTAGCATGGGTAGTAGGGGAGGTAAAAGAGTCTTTTGTAGTAGAGGAGTCTATCTCTGTTCGTAATGATTACACTACCTGTAAACATAAAGTAAAGATATGTAAAGAGGGGAAATATGCCAAGACAGAGTTTAATCCTTTGGAGTATGATGAGAAGCTAGATACCACTTTACTAGAGTGTAAACCTTTGACAGGGAGACTTCATCAAATACGTTTACATTTGTTTCACGTGAAACATCCTATACTTGGAGACCCTATTTATGGAACATCATTTGAGGCTTCGGATAAGTATTTGGATATGAATATTACAGATGAGGAACGCTTGATAGCTACAGGTGCTTCTAGGCTTATGCTTCATGCCAATACCCTACTCTTTCCTTATGGTTCTACTTATCATATAAAATCTAAGGTTGATTTTCGTAAGGCTAAGAGTGAGATTTGTGGGAAAGATTTGAGGTTGTTTTTTTCTTAAGTTTTATTATTGGTGCGTTGGGAAACGCACCCTACGGTTAATCTTCTTTTAGAGCTTTGTAAACTCCAACGGCAGAGACTACAACAACAATAATCACAAACCCTACCATGACCCAATCTAATATAGGCATTACTTCTCCTCCAATTCATTATCTCTAAGTTGTCCACAAGCAGCAGATATATCTAACCCTTTCGACTCTCTAATCGTACAGTGTAAACCGTGGTTTGTCAAGTAAGATTGAAAGGCTAACATATCTTTTTCATGAGGTCTTTTAAACTCTGTTCCACCATAAGGGTTAAAATAAATCAAGTTAACTTTTGATTTAATTCCGTTGAGTAGGGCGAGTAATTTTTTGGCAGCATCCATTGAGTCATTGACATCTTTGATAACAAGATACTCAAACATCACCCTCTTTCGCTCATTGATAGGAAACTCTTTTACTGCGTCAATAATTGACTGTATATTATAAGCTTTGTTAATCGGCATCAACTGTTCTCGTAACTCATCGTCAACGGCGTGTAAAGAGATTGCTAAGTTTACACCTAGTTCCATCTTGCCAAGTTTTCTAATCTTGGTACTTAGTCCCGAGGTTGAAATAGTTTGTCTATGTGGAGCAATTGCCATACCATCAGGGTCTGCAAAAACTCTTGATGATTGAGTTACAGGGAGTAGGTTGTCTAGTGGTTCACCCATTCCCATGTAGACAATATTGAGTCTTCTATTTGCATCAATGCTCTTGTCTCTTTTGATGTAACGTATCTGTTCAACTATCTCTCCTGCTGTCAAGTTTGCGATAAATCCACTCTTGGCAGTTAGACAAAAAGAGCAACCTACTTTGCAACCTACTTGACAAGATATACAGACTGTATACTTCTCTTGTTGCTTGACTGAACCATCTTCATTAAACTGTTTTTTCTTCATTAATAGTAGAACAGTTTCAACAGTATTACCATCTTCCATCTCAAAAAGGTACTTGGTACTACCATCTCTGCTCTCCTCTTTTCTTATCATCTTTAGAGGTTCTATTCTGTACTTATCTTTGAGTTCATCTTTTAAAACTTGTGGTAAGTTCTTCATCTCATCAAAAGAGTTTACATATTTGTGGTAAAGCCAAGAGTAAACTTGTTTGGCTCGAAAGGAGGGCTTTATAAGTTGGCTTAACTCTTCTCTTGTGTAGTCTTGTATGCAAGGTTTTTTATCTGTTCTCATTATCTCTCTTTACTCATATATTCAGTAAGTCTATCTATCGCCTCTTTGTGGTTGGTCATGAAATCTTTGTGTGCATTCTCATTACAATAGTTTGTCACAATGAAGACTCCTGCTACAGGAATGTCAAACGTCTGTGCAACTTTGATGACAGAGAAGAACTCCATATTCTCAAGCCCTATACCCTTTTGTAAATACTTTTCTGACAAGCTACTATCTGTTGTAATATAGTTAGATGAGTTTACAATTGTTTCACGTGAAACATCTTCACTGCTAGAAACTAGATTATCTATTGGGGTATATGCATTTGCGTTAAAAAAACTATTCTCTATATTTGTTGATGCTTTAGAGTGAACAATATCAAAAATATTATGTTTGCCATATGAACCTGATGAACCTACAAACATAATAAATTTTGGTTTACTCTCTTGACAATAACGTGTTAAGTTGATTGCCATATCTATCAACCCTATTCCCATCGGTTTTGCAAACTTAAAGGTCTCACTCTCTCCTGCACATATAAACATATTATATTCTCACAGGGATATTGTTCTCACGAAGGTAACGTTTCAAATCCATAATATCTATCTCTCTAAAGTGAAAGATAGAGGCCGCCAAAGCAGCGTCTGAATTACCAAGAGTAAACGCCTCTTTAATATGCTCCATTGTTCCTGCTCCTCCACTTGCTATAATTGGGATATTGACAACCTCTGCTATACGTGAGTTTAAATCATTGGCAAATCCTGCTTTTGTTCCATCGCTGTCCATTGAGGTGACTAGCAGTTCCCCTGCTCCTCTATCATATGCCTCTTTTGCCCATTCGATTGCATCTAATCCTGTATCATTTCTTCCACCATGAGTAAATATGTGCCACTCATTATCTGCTACTTTTTTTGCGTCAATCGCCACGACAATACATTGTGAACCAAAACGCTTAGCTCCCTCATTTATAAATGCAGGTCGTTTAATGGCTGATGAGTTGATGCTTACTTTATCACAACCCACATTTAGTAGATTATAGATATCGGAAAGCTCACGAATCCCACCACCAACTGTCAAAGGAATGAAAACCTCTTTGGCAACCTCTTTTACAACATCTACAATAGTAGCACGACCCTCATGGGTTGCTCCAATATCCAGAAAGGTAATCTCATCAGCACCTTCTATATTGTATCTTTTTGCTACTTCAACAGGGTCACCTGCATCTCTTAGACCTACAAAGTTTACACCTTTTACCACTCGACCATTGTCAACATCAAGACAAGGGATAATCCGTTTTGCGAAATATTCCATAATAATCCTATATATTTTTAAGTATTAATTTTTTGTTATTATAGTAGGATTTTCTAATAGTCCTATGCTATAATATTACTCATGAAAAAGAACAAAATACTATTTATAATATTACTACTTATCTCTCTACTTATTACAATTAAACTACTTGTAGGAAAAACACATCATAAAATAACTATCTTAGATGAACGATTCTTAACTTATCCAAATAAAAACGGTATAGAGTTTGGAGGTATATCTGATATCGCTTATGATATAAAAAATAAAAAACTCTATCTTATAGGTGACCGTTCTACTTTTTTTATACTAGAGACTAATTTTGACAATAAGATAAATGAGTTAAAATATCTATCTGCTTATAAAATTCTACGAGACAAAAATCAAAAAGATAGATATAATTTAGCAACATATGATAGTGAGGGGCTAACAGTAACACCTAGTGGTAAAATTATTATAGCACATGAGAGAATAGCAGGAGTGATTGAAATCTCTCCAATTGCCAAAATACTCAAAAGCTATAATCTACCTAAAAAACTACAAGAAAATGAGAACTATAGAGATAAAAACAAGATGCTAGAGAGTATCGCCTATCATGAAAAATATGGTCTGCTAGTAGCAGCAGAATACCCTCTAAAAGAGGATAAAATGAGAGAGCAGACCATCTACTCATTAGATGGTAAAGAGTGGCACTTTGAGAGTGAAAAGCATCAAAATTCTGCTGTCACTGCTATTGAGGTGATGGAAGATGGAAATCTATTGGTACTTGAACGCTCTTACAAAGGCTACTTAAAACCTATGCGTATCATACTAAAAAAGGTCTATCTTGATAGTTGTGATAAAGAGCGTCACTGTAAATCTGAGTACATCTCCTCTTTTAACTCTCTCAAAGGGGATGGGTTTAATAATTTTGAGGGATTAACAAGGGTTTCAAAAAATAGATATATGATGATATCTGATAACAATGGCTATAGACTATTGCCCACAAAATTAATTTATTTTTCTATAAATAGTTCTAGTCTACAGTCTCGGCTACAAAAGTTTTAGTAACTTTTCCTCCAAAACGGTAGATACCCTCCTCTAGGCTAATATAGAGTTCATCTTGTGAAGTGGGAATTGTTTTTACTGAATCATTTAACAACCCTTGCATATGACATCGTACAAAACAGGCAACCATTCCTGTACCACACGCCAAGGTTTCGTCCTCTACACCTCTCTCATAGGTACGAACATAGAGAGTATCTTGCATCGGTTTACAGATATTGACATTACAGTTGTATTTATGTCGTAAGCGTCTCATCTGCTCTGTATCAAATAGATCTAAGTTGTCACGAATAGATACCAAATGAGGAACACCTGTGTTTAGTAGCCACCACTCTTCTCCATCTTCTATAATTTTTTTATCAATAATATCAGGTGTTGTCATATCACTAACTACATAAAGTCCATTGACCGTAGCTTTAATCACACCTGCCCCTGTCAAAAACTCTGCTCTACCCTCAGGAGATATACCCTTTTGGGTCGCAAAGTGTGCCACAGCCCTAGAGGCATTACCACACATATCTGCTAGACTACCATCAGCATTATAAAACTCCCACTCAAAATCATACTCTTCATGAGGTAGAACTACTACCATACCATCTGCTCCAACACCATTTTGACGGTGACAAAGCTTGGCTGCTAGTTCCGAACGGTCTTCTCTATCTTGTGCTATAAATAGGATAAAATCATTGCCATTGGCTGAGTATTTTGTGAGGGTCATATATGCTCCTTATTTTTTGTAATTATATCTAATTTGATTAAAAGAGTCTATCATCGATAGAGTGCCATAAGAACCAGTGTAAATCCCTCTCTATTTCTTCTCATTAATCTTCCATAATCCCAATACGAAC
>OBIK01000076.1_pt1 | contig 11536 bp, 14 predicted proteins | sample 1496171 | NCBI WGS metagenome assembly OBIK01 (sample SAMEA3367191, study PRJEB22510) | hydrothermal vent metagenome | biome: marine hydrothermal vent; material: sea water | place: Cayman Islands | collected 2012-01-19 | depth 2308 m | reverse complement strand
GAGCCATGGTTGTGGAACAACATAAAGGAAATGCTGCTAAAGCGATGGAGTTTTACTCTTTAAAAGTAAACCCAAGAGAGCTTAATGCTACTAAAGTATTGGGTATGTTAAAAGAGAAATATAATGTAAGTATTACTGAAAAAGAGATTAATACAGAAGAGGTCTCTAAAGAGATAATTTTTGATAGAGACATGGCTACTAAGTCAATGGTATCAGGAACACCAACGGTTTATGTTGATGGAGTATGGGATCCTAGTAGAAATAAATATAAAAAATTGATTTCTAAGAAATGAACTACAAGTGTTGAAGATTCTGAATTAAGTTTTTTTGACAAGCTAATAAAGAAAATAAAGAGTTTTTTTGAATAAAATAACCATAGCAACAAGAGCGAGTGACTTGGCTCTTTGGCAAGCGTATCATGTACGAGATGCAATCAAAGCAGCTTATCCAAATATTAGCGTTGAGCTAAATAAAATCACCTCTAGAGGTGATAAAGTACTGGATAAACCTTTAGCCCTCATCGGAGGTAAAGGACACTTTACCAAAGAGTTAGAAGATGAGATGTTGGCTGGAAATGCAGACATCGCAGTACATTCACTCAAAGATGTACCCTCGTACATGCCAGAGGGTTTAGAACTCGCTGCCATTACGAAGCGTCAAGACCAATCAGATGTTTTTCTTTCTCATACTTATGAGTCATTTCATGCACTTCCAGAGGGTGCTGTTGTGGGAACCACTTCTTTACGAAGACGTATGCAACTGCTTTGTGTCCGTCCAGATTTAAAAGTTAAAGATTTAAGAGGAAATGTAAACACACGTCTTAGAAAACTTGAAGAGGGTCAGTATGATGCAATTATTTTAGCCTATATTGGACTTGATAGATTGGATTTGTTAAAAGATATTCCGTTTACTGAAAAACTACCTCTCTCGGTTATGATTCCTCCTATGGGTCAAGCAGCCTTGGGTATTCAGATTAAATCAGCTGATGATGAAATTCGTAAAATTGTACAAGAAGTACTTAACGATGAAGATACTTTTCTTTGTTCAAAAGTAGAACGTGATTTCATAGGTGATATTGGTGCTGGATGTTCAGCTCCTGTGGCTGTAAATGCCGTGATTAATGATGGTATGATTACAATGAAAGCCATGATTGGTTACCCAGATGGTTCAAAAATCATTGAAGAAAAAATTGCAGCTTCATTAACTAGCTGTCAAAGTCTTGGTAATCTTATGGCTAAACTCATGACAGACAAAGGTGCTGGAAAAATACTTTCAAAAGCAGAGAAAATGGCATTTAAAGATGATGCCCCTGCTGAGCGTATTTAATCTAAAAAGGTTAAATTATGGAAAAAATAGAAAAATATAATATAAAATATCAAAAGCCAAAAGTGACCCTACTTCAAGACTCAGGACTTGGTGTTGCTGAAATGGCTGCTCGGACATGTTATGACAGTTTTGATAATTCAGAAAATGAATGTGTTCAAAATGCTAAAATAAATTTAGATATAGACGCTATTAATAATATAGACAAATCAGAACTGCTTTCAAATCTTGCATGGGTTCATCATCACCACTCTATTATAGAACATGCAACTCTCTCTTTTTTGATAGAAGGAACCAGTCGTGGAGTACTTCAAGAACATGCACGACATAGACTTCAAGCTATTTCTGTAAGAAGTACACGCTATACAATGTCATCGGTTATCAACGCTTTTGTAGCTTCACTCTCTTTAGGAATTAATAGTGAAACATCATTTTCTTTTTTCTTAAAAAAACTTTTAGATTTGGATCTTTTTGTTATTGTTGATGAAGAGTACTTAAAGATAGAAATTCGGGCTATTTATGAGAAGTTTGCTTTTCAGTACAAAAGAAATCCAAATTTTTTAGTTGATGCTGTAGCGAAGTCATCATTGTTATTTGTAGAAGAGTTACAAGGTGATGCTGAAGCACTTTTTATGGCTTTGGAAAAGGGAAAGAAAAAGAGAAATGTAGGTGATGGTTTTAAACATATCGTCTCAGATAACTGGAAAGTAGACATGGTTGTGAGTTTTAATATCCGTTCTTTAAAAAACTATTTTGACTTAAGAGATTCAGGTGCTGCATGGTTTCAGATTCAATGGTTAGCTAAAGAGATGAAAAAGGTGACACCTTTGAAGTATTTACAATTGATATCTAAGCGTCATAAAAACGATTTTTAAGATAAAAATATAATTTAAAAAAGAGTAAAATGAATTCAGAGTCATTTATAGTTCAATCTGCTGGAAGATTAGATAAGATTTTAACAGATGTTCTAAATGAGAGTCGAAATCAAGTGGAACAGCTGATTAAAGAGGGCTTGGTTTCGGTTAATGGTAAAACTATTTTAAAAACAGGAAAAAAGCTTAGTCTTGGGGATAAAGTAGAATATAAATTTAAAGAAGTAACGCCTAAAGTAGCTCCTGTTATAGATTTTGATGTTGAAATTATTTATGAAGATGATGTAATGATGGTCATCAATAAGCCCTCTGGTTTAGTTGTGCATCCTGCTCCTTCGGTAAAAGAAGCCACTTTGGTTGATTGGTTGGTCCATAAAGGAGTTTCACTATCAACTATTTCTGGTGAAGAGCGTCATGGAATTGTTCATAGAATAGACAAAGATACCACAGGTGCATTGGTTATTGCCAAGACCAATGATGCCCATCAAAAACTTTCTGAACAACTTCAAGATAAAAGTATGGGACGTTATTATTTGGCACTTATTGATTATCCTTTAAAAGCGTCAGGTATTGTTGAAAAACCAATTGGCAGAAACCCTAATAACAGGTTAAAGATGGATGTTGTCCCAAATGGGAAAGAAGCCAAATCAGCATTTTATAAATTGGCAGAAACTCCTAAGCAAATAGAGCTGGTTCTCATCAAGCTTTTCACAGGTAGAACGCATCAAATTAGAGTTCATTTAGAGAGTTTAGGACGACATATCTTAGGAGATGCTTTATATGGCTTTAAGAGCAAAAAAGATACAATCAAACGAGTTTATTTACATGCATATAAGTTGTATCTTAGTCATCCCATTACAGGAAAGAAGATGGAGTTTGTAGCCCCACTGTTTCCTGACATGAAAACTTATATAGATAAAGAATTTAAAAAAGGAGAGGTTTATGAAAAAATTAACCCAAATCTTATCAATAGCTATTTTACTACTATCACTCACAGGTTGTAATTCAAATGCTTTACTTAATAATGAACAATTAGATCCTTCATTACCCAAACTCAATGATGTAAAAGCAATTCCAAATAATACTTCTGTAGCATTTGAATGGAAATCATTGGCAAACAAGGGAATTACAGGTTACAATATTTACAGAACAGATACCAATCAGTATGTAAACAGTCAAACAAAACAGTTGACAAAAGTTGCAAGTATACGAAGTCGTTTTTCAACACACTATGTAGATACAAAATTAAGACAAGGTAGCAACTATACCTATACCTTTACAACAGTGAAAAATGGATTTGAATCTGCTCATGGAAAAGTAATAAATATAAAAACGCTACAAGCTTTTGAGCCTATTACTTTTTTTCAAGGTTTTCAAAAAACTAAAAACACAGTTAAATTAATTTGGAGACCTCACGCAAATCTAAAAGTTAGTTGGTACAAGATTGAAAGAGCAATAAATAATGGAGAATGGAAATGGATAGCATCAGTTAAAGAGCGGATGATGTCTGAGTATATTGATAGTCGTATTGTCCCTGGAAATTCATACACTTATCGAGTTATTGCTATGGGGTTTGAGCATAGTTTCTCAAAGAGAAGTAAAACTATTTCTATTCAAGCCAGATAAGGGACCTAATGCCACATATTACTGTTAAACCCTTTGATACATCATCTATTAAACAAGGTAAATATTCTGAAAAAACAGAAGTTCTTTTTAAAGCAGAAGACAACTTCTCATCAGATGAGTTGATTGGAGTTAGGCATGAGGGTGAAGATTTTTTATTGCATTTGAAGAAAAATTCAGAGTCATGGTTATTGAAATATGATAAAGTAACACGACCTTTAAAAGTAAATTTGTTAAAAGAAGCCATTGCAGATATCTCTGAAGTATTGGAATTGGATGTTCTACAGTCAAATATTGCTATACATCCTACAAAAATTCCAATCTCTAATAAATATGAAAAAACAATCGAAGATTTTATAAATATCGAGTTTCCTTTTTCTTCTGTCTCTATTGAAGTTGGTTTTGGATCAGGAAAACATTTACTTTATCAAGCAGCTAAAAACCCTAATAGGCTTTTTATAGGAATTGAAATCCATACTCCTTCTGCTGCACAAGTTTTAAAGCAGATAACGCTTTTAGGTTTAAAAAATATTTGGGTTGTAAACTATGATGCTCGTTTACTTTTAGAGATGATACCTTCTAATATCTGTCATAAAATTTTTGTACACTTCCCTGTTCCTTGGGATAAGAAACCTCATAGACGGGTCATATCACCTTCATTTGTTGAAGAGTCTATGCGTGTTCTTGAAGTAGGAGGACGACTTGAACTTAGAACAGATTCCCCTAAATATTTTTGGTATTGCATGGAGACATTTTTAGGAGAGAATGTAGCTAAAACAGGTTTGGAAGTTCGTAAAAATGAAGCCTTAGAAATTACGTCTAAATATGAGGCAAGATGGTTAAAACAAGAAAAAGATATTTATGATGTATATATCACCTCAACAGAAGAGTCTGAAGCTAGAGTATTGAATTTTGATTTTTCATTTAAAAATGTTATCTATACAAAAGAAATTTTAGATAAAATATCTTATAAACCTGAACTTTTCAAAGGGTTCTTTATTCATTTTGAACGTTTATTTAGAGTAGGAGATGAGGCTATTTTAATTAAACTTGCATTTGGTAGTTTTGACAGACCTGAACATAAATATATTTATTTAGATAAATTTAAAGCTTATTATTTTAATAGTAACCCTGTAAAAACATTAACCAATTACAAAACACATCTGAAAATCATGGAGTATTTAAATGTCTAATGTAATCACAGCGACTAATCTAACACTCTCTTATGATGGAGAAGAAGAGATTATTAAAAATGCAAATTTTAGCATTGAAAAGGGTGACTTTGTGTTTATAACAGGACCTAGTGGTTCAGGAAAATCAACACTGCTAAAGTCATTTTATGGAAGCTTGGCTATTAATAATGGCTCTTTAGTTGTGGGTGGACTTGACATGGTTGAGATAAAAAAAGAGAAACTTCAAGAGCTTAGAACTCATTTGGGTATTGTATTTCAAGATTATCGTCTGATTAATGAATGGACGGTTGAGAAAAATGTTGTTTTACCTTTATGGATTTCGGGTTACTCTGAAGAGGTTCAAGTTACACAAGCAAAACGTCTGCTTCACCATGTTAAACTCTCAGGAAAAGAGAAAAAATACCCCATGGAACTCTCAGGTGGAGAGCAACAAAGAGTGGGTGTTGCTCGTGCTTTAGCAAAAAATCCTTTTTTAATTTTAGCAGATGAACCAACGGGAAATCTTGATGAATTTTCATCCAATGTCATTTGGGATTTAATGGAAAATGCTTGTCAGCAGTTAGACACAACAGTAGTGGTTGTAACGCACCGTATTCCTATGGTTTTTAACATCAAGTATAGACATTTTACAATTGATGAGAATGGGAGTGTATATGAAATTCATTAAAACGCATGTTTCTCTTATTTTTCCTTTGGTGGCTATTTTACTTGGTTTAGAGTTTTTCATAGTTTTTGACCGAACAACAGACTCTTTTGAAAAAAGTTTAAAAAATGGTTACAGCATGATGGTCGTCTCTAAAGATGAGATGAGTATTGATGATTTTAAAGCTTGGGATGATCATATAGAACAAGTTATAGAACTTGAAAAAAGTAAAATTTTAGAAAAACTAAAAATGGATAAGAATACTTTGAATCAAGAAAGTTTGGAGGCTTCCTTACCAAATTTTTATTCTTTAAAATTAGATGGATACTTGACGCTCTTAGAACTAGAAAAGGTGAAATATAATTTAGAAAAGTCAGACAATATTATAAGTATAGAATCCTTTCAGTCTGCATACCAGTCTAAATATGAGTTGTTCTCTTTTATTAAACTTGCATTCCAAACTTTTATTGTTTTTATGTCTATTATTGGCTTTTTTTTGATTGTAAAACAGATGGAAGTATGGAACTTTTTACATGCACAGCGTATGAAAGTTATGGAGATATTTGGTGCATCTCTTTTCTTGCGATCTAAAGTTCTTATTAATATGGCGTTGATAGATGCTGTAATCTCAGCGTTAATAACTTCAGCTATTTTTTATGCCATTCAAAACTTTTGGATAAAAGGAAGTAAAATGGAAATTTTAAAAGAGAACGTTGCCGCGATATTCTCTTTGACAGACATTTTTATTTTATTATTTGCTTCCATAGTGGTGGTTATGCTTTCAGTTTACTTGGTTGTTGTAAATGTTAAGGAAGCGTAGATGAAAATTTTTCTTTTTATGCTACTTTCATTCTCTATTGTGTTTTCCACTTCAGTTGAAAGTAAAATCAAAAAAAGTAAAAAGGCATTAAGTTCTAAAAAAATTCAATACAAAAAAATGGACAAGCAGCTCTCTTCTCTTGCTAAAAAGATATATGCTGCCAAGAAAGATCGCAAAAAACTAGAGTCTAAACTTTCTAGTTTATCTAAAAATATTAAAGCCAATGAAGTGACATTTAAAAAACTTCAGCAAGACGAAAAGAAATATAGTGAACGTTTAGTAGAATTTAATATGAAAATAGATAAAAATCAAAAAAAATTTTTAAAGCTGGTTTCAAAAAAATTCTCACTTGCATTAGCACTTGAAGAACTAAATCAACCAACTCAAGAGTCTGTGATGATGAGAGAAGCTTATAAGTTGTATGCAAAGAAAAATTTAGAAGCCATTGAAAAGTTAAAAAAAGATATCAATTTTCTTAAAAGTAAAAAAGATATTTTAAAGAAGAAAAAAGAGAGTATTAAAAAAATACTAGCAGGTTATGAAAGCGAACGTCAAGAGTATAAAAATAAAAAAGAAAAAAAAGATAAACTGGTTAAAAATTTAGCAAGAGATAAAGCCATCTATAAAAAGCGTTTTGAAAAAATCAGAGCCAGTAGAAAAAGTTTAGAGAAAAAATTGGCTAAATTAAAAATTATTAAACGTTCTAATGATAAGGCAGCTAAAGCAAAAAAAATAGCTAAAGAAAATGCTAGGTTAAGTGCTAGAGAAGAGGAGCCTGTAAAAGTATCTGCTTCTGTGGGAAAATACAGAGGGAATAAAACCATCTCTCCTTTAAAAGGAGCAAGGCTTATTAAAAGGTTTGGGACTTATATAGACCCTATCTACAAGTTTAAAATATTTAATAAATCTATTAGCTTAAAGGCACCGCATAGTGGTGCAAAAGTGCGTGTGGTTCTATCGGGAAAAGTAGTTTTTTCAGAAAACTCTGGAGGGATGTTAGGAAAAGTAGTTATTGTTGAACATGCAAATAAAATGCATACTATTTATGCAAAACTTTCACGTTTAGCTCCAGGAATAGCAGTAGGTAAAAGGATCTCTTCTGGTACTATTATTGGTAAAGTAAGTAAAAGTCTTATGTTTGAAGTTACCAAGAACAACAAACATGTAGATCCATTAACCTTAATAGAGTTATAACAAAAATGAAGACCCAAGTCCAATAAGCCCACCAAAGACACCACCCCAAACTACCAGCCAACCTAAATGAGTATGAATGAGTTCATGCACCAACTCATTTACCATTTGTGGGCTTAGCTCATTTAAACGTTTGGTAATAAGCTCTTCGACTGTTTTTAAGATGTCATCATTTAGAGATGAGCTAGAGAGATGATGTTCTATTTGTGCTTGAAATGTATTTGAACTGACTATCCCAACGACAGCTGATTTTAGTTTGTTAACAAAAGGTTTTTCGAGTGAGTTTAAGGCTTTCTCTCCACCAAAAAGATTAAGCATCTCTCCTAATTTAGATTCCATGACACTTTGTTTTAATGCGCTAAAAGCAGGAGTAAAATCAGCATTTTCTACTAAAGGGGCAAGGTTGATTTTTTTCTCTTCACTTTGAAAAAATGCTGTGAGTTGTTCTTTGTTGAAAAATTGCTTCATCATCATATCTTTTATGGAAGCTTTAAATTTTTCAAAGTTCTCTTCAATGACACCTGAACCGTAAAGTAAAGGTACTTTGTTAAAGAGCATATATATGGCTACTTGATTGGTAATAGCACCAGAGAAAGCGAAGAGACCAGTAAAGAGTATGGGTTTTGCTACAGGTGCTGTAGCTGCTAGACCAATACCTATGAGTGATACAGAGACACAATCAGTGAGGGTTGCCTTTGAAATTTCTTTGTTAAATATTTGCATTAAAGTTCCAAAATCTTTTCTTTAAGTTTTTCCACCGTATGAATAGCATCGGCGTAGTCTGAAAATCCCCAATTTATCATGATGTAGTCCATATTTAAACTCTCTGCTGCCATGAGGTCACGTTCACTGTCTCCTATAAATATGGCATCATTTGCTTCTAATTTTAAATCTTCTAAGTTTTTTTCTAACATATCAGGGGCTGGTTTACCTCGACCTACATCATCATAACAAGCAATACTTTCAAAGTAATCAAGTACCTTTAAATAACCTAGTGATTGTAGGGTTGAACTTCTATACGCATTGGTAGCAATGGCAAGTTTATAGCCTTTTACTTGAAGTTCCTTTAGGAGTTTTTCTATACCTGAATAGAGTTCTAACTCTTTTTCATGATTATTAGTATAGTATTCTGAAAACCACTCTTCATGTTGGCTTGAAAAAGCTTCTACTTCATAGAAGAAAAGGGCAGGGTTGAGTTCTGGGTCATTTACCTTGGTGAGAATTAAATCTCTATTTAGTGCTTTTAGGTTTAATTTAGAACGAACATAATTAATCGCATTAACAATGGTCACTGAACTGTCTACTAGTGTTCCATCCATATCAAATATAATAAGTTTTTTTTGACTCTTCATTTAGTTTATTGCTCCTATATTTTCTGAAAAAGAGACTTTTTGATTGATACTTAAATTTGGCGTATAAGTATTTTTTTGGCTAAAGAGTAAAATGGTTGAACCCATTTCAAACCAACCAAAGAGTTCACCTTTTTCTAGGGTTAAGTTTTCATATTTGTAATGTTGAGGCTCTTTAATATCTGAATTTGTGTTGATGTTGTCTTCAAAAGTTACGACCATCTTACCTACATTTAAAGCACCTACAAGAACCATAACAAAAGTATTGTTTTTTTGGTCTTTACATTCTATAATAACCCGTTCATTTTCAATAAAAAGGTTTTTCTTATTTCTTAAAAGAGGAAAGTTTACAGGATAGAGTTTTCCTGGAATATGGGTTAATGAGATAATTTGGAGGGTATTAGGTGTATGATAACGGTGGTAATCTTTTGGAGAGAGGTAAAGGTTTACAAATTGTCCACCTTCAACGGCAGAAGCAGCTTCTTTATGTTCTTCTCCAAATAGTTCGCTAATATCATACTCCATCCCTTTGATTTGGTAGGCTTTCCCCTCACAAATCTCACCAAAGTCTGTCACCAATGCATCAACAGGTGAAATCATAACCGAGTTATCGGTTGTGATTTCTGGTGCATGGATAAATGATCTTATAAATAATTTGTTTAGGGTAGGATAGTTAGCAGGAGTGTCAAATTTTGTCATGTCTAAACCCATAAGTTTTACATAAGCATTATTAATAAATTTTTGTACAGGCTTGGAAAAAGGTTTTGAGGCAAACTTACCAAAAGCACTGGATATGAATGATGAATAGTGTTTTTTCATTAAAGTTGTTCTTTCTTAGTTAATTAGCGACATTATATCAATGAATTTTTACAAACTCTTTATTACTTTTGAGTAAAAACGCTATAATGATAAAAAAACAGGGAATATTTTAAATGAAACAATTTTTTATACTGTCTATTTTTCTTTATATGACAAACTTATTAGCTGATATTGTTGATATTAAAGCTGACCATTTTTATGCAAATGATATTAACCATGAAGCATATTTTGAGGGGAATGCGAGGATTAAACAAGGTGAAAATGAGTTTAATGCTTCTAAAATAACCGTTTTTTTTAACAACAAAAAAAAAGCTGAAAAGTATATTGCCAAAGGGAAAGTAACATTTAATTTAATAGAGAATAATATTCACTATGTTGGTCAAACTGATTTGCTAACTTACTCACCTAAAAAATCAAAGTATCTTTTTAAAGGGGATGTGATTTTAAGAGACTTAACAAATAATCGTTTGATTAAAGCAGAATTTGTCTCTTTGGATTTAAAGACAGGTTTGGCAGATATTAAAGGTCAAGCAAAAAGACCTGTACATTTTAGATTTGAAATTGAGGATAGAAAATAATGGCAACACCAAGACTAGTAGAGGCTTCATTTATGAAGTCAGCTCAAGCATTAGGTGATTCAGTAGGAGATACTGTCTCAGAAGTTGTTTTTTTAGGACGTTCCAACGTAGGAAAGAGTTCTACGATAAATGGTTTAACTTCACGTAAGAATTTGGCAAAATCATCAGCAACACCAGGTAAAACACAACTTATTAACTTTTTTGATATTCGTTATATTTATGATGAAAAAGATTGGGGTATTCGTTTTGTTGATTTACCTGGTTTTGGTTATGCAAAAGTCTCTAAAGACCTCAAAGGGGTGTGGCAAAAAAACTTGGTTGAATTTATTAAGCATAGGGTTTCAATTCGTGTCTTTATTCATCTACGAGATGCAAGGCATCCAAATGCTGAGATAGACAAAGGGGTAAATGAATATGTTAAAAAGTTTATTCGTGGAGATCAATTATATTTAGATGTATTTACCAAAATAGATAAGTTAAATATGAAAGAGAAAACGGCATTAAAAAAAGCATTTCCAGGTTGTATTACCATCTCAAATTCAAAACGTTATGGTTACGATAAAATTCATCAGAAAATTTTTGAGCATATATTTGGGATTGATGAATGGTCGAATTAGTTAAAGCAACACTTTTAGATATACCCGAAATGCAAAAAATGGTTCAGGCAGAAGTTAAAGAGGGTATTATCTTAGAACGTAATGAAGATGAAGTATCAACCAATATTCGTTCTTATGTTTTAGCCAAAGAGGGGGGCGTACTTATTGGTTATGCCGCTTTACATATACATTCAGCAAGATTGGCAGAAATCCGTTCTTTGATTGTGGCTGATGGACATAGAGGAAAAAACATTGGGAAAAAAATTGTTCTTTTTGCTTTGGCTGAAGCAAAATCTTTACAGGTAAGTGAAGAGGTGTTAGTGCTTACTTATTTACCTGAGTTTTTTACAAAAATGAATTTTATTGAAATTGCAAAAGAGACAATACCTGAACATAAGATATGGGCAGATTGTATTAAGTGTATTCATTTTCCAATTTGTAATGAAATCTCTTTGGTGTATAAATTAGAAAAATAGGATGGAACTTGTATAAATATAAGAAATTTGATGATGAAGATGGATTGAGTTTT
>OBIK01000075.1_pt1 | contig 11577 bp, 14 predicted proteins | sample 1496171 | NCBI WGS metagenome assembly OBIK01 (sample SAMEA3367191, study PRJEB22510) | hydrothermal vent metagenome | biome: marine hydrothermal vent; material: sea water | place: Cayman Islands | collected 2012-01-19 | depth 2308 m | reverse complement strand
AATCAACTAAAAAACTTAACCGATTTCAGAGAGGTGGTTTTACGCTACAATTTGATAAAATTATATCAAGACTTTAAGAGAATTAATGGCTATTCTCACAAGAGGTAGCCACCTCATATCCTACTCTATCTAGCATCTCTTTATCTTTGAGTGGTGCATCACCACCTGTTGTAAGATAGTCTCCAATTACAATAGAGTTAATCCCTGCATCAAACATCTCTTTTTCATCTCCACCAAAAATAAGCTCACGACCACCTGCTACCATAAGTAGTTTATCTTCACCCAAACCTCTTCTGGCTTTTTTAATAATCTCTAATGCTTCTATTTTGGTGATATTTCTACCTTTAATAGGCAAGGCATCATTGGGGATGTAGAAGTTCAAGGGAGTAGATTCGGGTTGTAGTGAGATGATAGCGTCAAGAAGACTCTCTCTATCTTCAATACTCTCGCCCATTCCCCAAATCCCTCCACTACATAGTTGCAATCCTACCTCTTTGACATTGAGACAGGTCTGATAACGCTCGTCCCAAGAGTGTGTGGTACAGATAGTTTCATAGTAAGCCTTTGAGGTCTCTAAATTATGGTTATAACTATCTATCCCATGCTCTTTTAAATAACGTAACTGCTCTAGTGTAGCTGTACCATTACAAGCAATAAGATTTAGATTATCTACCTCTTTTTTAATAGCAACAGAGGCACGAGCTACAAACTCCACCTTTTTATCATTAAGCCCTTTTCCTGCTGTAACTAAACAGTAGCCCAAAGCCCCATGAGCTTTTGCCTGTTTTGCCTCAACCACAATAGCCTCAATCGACTTATAGTTATATCGCTCAATATTGGCATGATAACGGACGCTTTGTGTACAAAATTTACAATCCTCTTGACACGTACCACTCAAAATATTATTAATGGCACATAAAAATATCTCTTTTTTCATTTTTTATATTCTCCTATAGCTCAATATTACGCTCCACCCATTCACCTTTATCTAATTCTCTAAAATAGTGAATTACTCTAAACGCTCCATTTTCAACCTCTATCATAGCACACTCACTTAGAGGTTTCTCTCTAGCACAGACCTCTCCAGGGTTTATAAAGAGAGTAGTACCTTTTAAATTGGCTTCAAAATGATGCGTATGACCTGAGATGACAATATCAGCATCGGGAGTCATATAGTAGGGCATATGCATCATTTTTATTTTTAGCTCTTGGATTTTGAAGTAGTGGGGTTCTTTGTGGATATTATATTTTTTACGTAGAAACATAAGAGGAGTATCATTATTTCCATAAACAGTAACATAAGGAACAGGAGCATCTTCAAGAATCTGTAGATGCTTCTCTTTTTCTAAGTCCCCTGCATGAAGCAGATACTCAGCCCCACAAGAGAGGAGATGCTCTATCGCCTCTTGGTGGAGTTGGGTTTTATGGTGGCTATCAGAGAGAATACCTAGTTTAAGCGTTTTGAGGTTCATTTTCTTTGCTCTTATCTTTTTTCTCTGCTACCTTTTTTAACTTATCAGCAGGAACAGGCTCTTTGTATTTACACTTTTTCTCAATACACTCATAAAACTGACCTGTTTTTAGTATCTTGTGGACGAGCATGCCCTGACAGTCGGGACACTTCTCTTTTAGTGGCTCACCATTGGAGATAAATCGACACTTTGGATAGTTTGAACAGCCATAGAATGTTCCTCTTTTTCCCTCTTTTTCATGAATAACTGAGCCACACTTAGGACATGGAATATCTATCGTTTTTGCTGGGATAAGAGGTTTGGCATTTTTACATTTTGGATAGGCTGAACAGGCATAGAACTTACCACGTTTACTATCTTTTATCACCATAAATGAATTACACTTATCACATTTGATATCTGTCATCTCAGGCTCTGGTGGTGCATTTCCTTCTAAATCAGTTGTATATTTACACTTAGGGAAGTTTCCACACGCGATAAACTCACCATATCTTCCTTTTCTACGAAGAAGTTCATGGTTACATTTAGGACACATCTTACCTGTTGGGATTGCCATTTTTTTACTAACAATATGCTCTTTTCCGTGAGCAATCTTTTTCATAAATGGGTCATAGAACTTAGTAAGTAGCTCTTGCCAATCAAGCTTTCCATCATCTATCTCATCTAGTTGGGCTTCCATATTTGAGGTAAATGCTGAATTAACAATCTCAGGAAAATACTTTTCTAACATCTCTATTACAGTAAATGCCACCTCTGTTGGGTGAATTTTTTTCTTCTCTAGTTCTATATATTTTCTAGTTTGCAAGATAGTAATGGTAGGAGCATAGGTACTTGGTCGTCCAATCCCTAATGACTCTAGTTTTTTAATTAGACTAGCTTCATTGTAGCGTGGTGGTGGCTCTGTAAAATGCTGTTCTTGTTTGATATTGTCAAGTGATACCTTTTGACCCTTTTCAAGCTCTGGAAGCAGTTTATCTTTTTCACTATATCCTATTACTTTGTAAAAACCATCAAAAAGAAGCTTTCTACCACTCGCTTTAAATGTACTTTTTTGACCCTTAAATAATAAGGTTTGAGACTCCATACGTGCCTCTGTCATCTGACACGCTAAGAAACGGTTGTAGATAAGTGTGTAGAGTCGTAACTCATCATTGGATAGATAATCTTTTGCAATAGCAGGAGTAAAGTCTACCAATGTTGGACGAATAGCTTCGTGAGCCTCTTGAGCTCCTTTTGATTTAGTAGAGTAGTTTTTAGGCTTTTTTGGTAGATATTTTTCTCCAAAATTGCTCTCTATATAAGCCCTAGCGTTGTTGACTGCCTCTTTTGCCAAGTTTAAACTATCGGTTCTCATATAGGTGATAACACCCATGTTTCCGTTGTTTGTTTTGACACCTTCATAGAGTTTCTGAGCTACCATCATGGTCTTTTTTGGGGAGAAACCAAGCTGTGTAGATGCAGACTGTTGCAAGGTTGAGGTCATAAAAGGAGGAGGGGTTTTACTCTTTCTCTCTTTTTTCTCCAAGGACTCAACTACAAAATTTTCTTTGGTAGCTGATTCGACAATTTCCATTGCCATCTTCTCATTTTTGATGCTCATTTTCTCCATCTTCTGACCATTAAACGCATAGATAGCAGACTCTATACTCTTCTCAAATAGCCCATCTATTGTCCAATACTCTTCAGATTTAAACGCCTTAATCTCTCTCTCTTTGTTAATTACTATTTTTAGTGTTGAGCTTTGAACACGCCCAGCACTTAGACCTTTTTGAATTTTACTTGCTAGAAGTGGAGAGAGTTTGTATCCTACTATTCTATCAAGCAATCTTCTAGCTTGTTGTGCATTGATAGAGTCCATGTTTAGTTTTCTAGGATTGTCCAATGCGTGTTGAATGGCTGTTTTAGTAATCTCATGAAAAACAATACGAGGTAGTGATTGAGGCTCTTTTTTTATAGCCATAGCGATATGATATCCAATCGCCTCACCCTCACGGTCTTCATCGGTTGCGATATAAATAGTCTCTGCATCTTTAGCTAATTTTTTTAGCTCTTTTACAATCGGATTGACATCTCTAGGAATGGAATACTTGGGAATAAAAACACCGTTTTCATCAACAGTAATACCAAATGAACTTTTTGGTAAATCACGAATATGCCCTTTTGAGGCTACAACTTTATAGTTTTTGCCAAGAAAATTACTAATGGTTTTTGCTTTTGCTGGGGACTCAACAATAATTAAATTTTTCATCTATATAATGCCCTGTAGTAGTTAGAATTTTTGGCATTGTATCAAAATATAGTTTAACGTGGCTATAAAACAAAGCTTTAAAAAAATTTAAATGTGTAAATTTATATCATTTTTAAGTGATTAATTAACACATCTTCTGCTATACTTTATTAAAAAATAGGGATAATGTTATGATTCACACAATAACGGGTATTGGACTGTTTATATTGGCACTAATAATATTAGGAATAGGAGCTTATTTTGCATACTATTTTTTAAATAAAAAAGTACAAGGTAAAAAGGCAATAAAGGACAAAGAGAAAAAAGCTGCACAAGCTGCATATACTAAAAAGATGCGTAATCGTTTGGATTATTTTTGGAAAGAGCATTGGACTTTCTCTTGGATAGTGCTTTTCTTGATATTTTTTATCGCTTTAGGATTTTCAATAGGGACATTCTTTGGACTACTAAGTAGTGTTTTATTTATCATAATAACTATATTTTTTATATCATTTGCATATAACAGCTATATTAATTTTCCAATTAAGGCAAAAGCTGAATTAACTAAATTTGAAGATGCTATTAGAAAATCTCTTGAGGCTGAGATTAGTTTTGAAGGGGATAATATTCAAAAATTCTCAGATAAAGATGATGAGTTTGACACCAAACCAAATGTTGTTTCATTTGTTATCGCACCCACAAAAATTGATTTTCCTCCTTTTGAAAAAGTTGCTGGTAAAAAACCTATTATTGCAACAAGAAAACTAGAGTTTCTTATCTTGTCAAGAGAGTATTTTAGTATATGTCAAAAAGCTAGTACCTTTAATCTCCTTAACCCTACAAAAGCTAGTTCGGGTGAGTGTGACGAATACTACTACTCTCAAATGCAAAATGTCACCTATGATGGTAAAGCGATAACCATCAAATATAATAAGGATACAGGTCATGAAGATGTCTCATTTGTATGTAAAAAAGGTCCTGAGCAGAAAAAAGCGATGAAAGCTCTAAAAGAGAAACTGCGTCTTACAGAGAGACAGAAATTACAGAAAATTCAAGAGCATAAGCATTACGAAGATTTAAAAGATAAACGAAATAGTGAATCTCCAATTAAAGAAGAGGGTGAGTAAGCTATTATTGGCATTAGCTAGTAGTGAAATAGATGAAAATTTTAAAGAGAATGAAGAGTTTTTGTGCAGTTTGGAGGTAAAATCTATTTCAAAAATAGAAGCTTGTACAGATTGTGTAGCAGTTTTCAATTAACCTCGCTATAATCAAAAAAAGTTAAAAGGAGTATAACTATGCCTCTATTAGATAGTTTTACCGTAGACCATACCAAAATGCCATCACCTGCTGTGAGAGTTGCAAAAACAATGAGTACCAAAAGTGGAGATGAGATATCTGTTTTTGATTTACGATTTGTCTCTCCAAACAGAGGGATATTAAGCCAAGAGGGAATACATACCCTAGAGCATCTCTTTGCAGGATTTATGCGTGAGCATCTTAATTCTGAAAAAGTTGAGATTATTGACCTCTCTCCAATGGGATGTCGTACAGGTTTTTATATGTCGGTTGTAGGGACACCAAAAGAGAAAAAAGTTGTAAAAGCTTGGAAAAAATCTATGAAAGATGTCCTAAATGTAAAATCACAAGATGATATCCCAGAGCTTAATATCTATCAGTGTGGAACATTTAAAATGCACTCTTTGTCTGATGCTAAAAATATCGCTAAAGAGGTACTTGACCAAGGGATTAGTATTATGAATAACAAAGATTTAAAACTTAGTAAAAAAATTCTAAAAGGACTATAGAATGTTGATTTGGATACCTGTTGATGGGACAGATGAGAAACTTTCAAAAATTACAAAACTCATAGAGCTAAAATATTGGGCTTTGGTTGAGTTTGATGGTGGAAGTGTCAAAAGTACACAGTTCTTTAGTAGTAGAGAAGAGTATGGAGAGTGGGTTGATTTTATTATTTTAGAGAATAAATATGAAGCATATATCGACTTTATGAATGAAGGTATGATGGTTCTTTGTATAAGAAATGAGGAGACTATTGAAGATATTATCGCGGCATATGTATTTAAAGAGCTTGATGAAGTTGGATTTTAACGATTGAGCTTAAAAACTCTGATGCCGACAGAAGATGGTAGCATAACTCTTTTTTCAGAAGAGTTCAAAGAGTCCTACCACTCTACCTATGATGGGGCTTTGCATGAGACCATGCAAAAGCACATCATACCTTCATTCTCTTTTCAGCAAAACAAATCAGAGATTAAAATCTTAGATATCTGTTTTGGATTGGGTTATAATGTCTTAGCCACACTCTACTACATCAAAAAAAAGAAACTATCTACAAAAGTTCATATCATCTCCCCTGAGTTTGATGAGAAGCTTGTCCGTTCTCTTAGTTCATTTGAGTATCCAAAAGAGTTTAATAATCTTAAAGAGATTATTAACACTTTAAGCCAAAAGTTTTTTTATGAAGATGAACAATTCAAAATAGAGATTTTAATAGGAGATGCTAGAGAGACGATTCCTAATATCAAAGAGAAATTTGATATCATATACCAAGATGCTTTTAGCCCAGAGCATAATCCACTACTTTGGACAAGAGAGTATTTTAAAGATATAAAAGATATAAGTAAAAGTGATGTAATTATTACTACCTATTCAACGGCAATAGCTGTTCGTATGGGGCTTTATGAGAATGGGTTTAAAATATTTGTTCATTATGGAGAGGGTGTTCGCTACTCAACAATATCAACTCCAAAGATGTTAGATATAAAATATATAGATATGGAGCTAAAGAAATCTCGAAATTTAGAGGCTAGAAGTCTAAGAGATGAGGATTTTTAAAAACTCATCTGTAAACTATCCACCTCACTCCAAGAGATACTCTTTTTGTTCATACTTCTATGTTTTAAAATATGGTCAATATATCGTGCAAAAACATCAGTCTCAATATTGAGCTTTGTTCCCTTTTTATAGTTTCTCATAAGTGTCTCTCTAAGTGTATGTGGGATAATAGTCAGCCTAAAAGCATCTTTATACACATCATTAACAGTAAGAGAGATACCGTCAATAGTAATAGAGCCTTTTGGAACAATATGAGCAATATATTTAGGCTCTACCCTGATGATAAAATCAGTTGCATTCTCTCTTTTTGATATCTCTGTAACCACTCCAATACAATCAACATGACCCTGTACAATATGCCCCTCAAATCTATCCGTTAGTTGCATCGCAGGTTCAATGTGTACCTCTCCACTTATTTTAGACTCATCTATGATAGAACGCGTCTCATCGGCAAGTTCTAAATCAAAACTATCAGAATGGACTTTAATAACGGTTAAGCAGACACCATTGACAGCAATAGAGTCACCTAGCGAAGCTTTGTGCTTTGATTGAATGGTTAAGATGTTGTTTTGATAGCTTTTAACGGTTGCAATTTCTCGGATTAGACCTGTAAACATAGTTCCTCGATTTGATTGATTTTTAATATATAAAAAAGATTAAGATAAATAGAGAGTAAAGGTTTTACAAGAGAAAAAATCTCTTGTAAAATAAAGATAAATAACGACTATCTTTTTGAAAACTGTGGAGAACGTCTTGCTTTTTTCTTACCTGGCTTTTTACGCTCAACAACACGTGAATCACGAGTCATAAGTCCCATAGGCTTAAGAATAGTTCTAAAAGACTCTTCGAACTCTACAAGTGCTTTAGTAATTCCATGTTTAACTGCATCAGCTTGAGCTGAGTAACCACCACCAAGAGTTTTGGCTACGATATTTACAGATTCAAGTTGCTTAGTAGCTTCTAAAGGAAGTCTAACTTTCATTTTAAGTGTCTCATGTCCACCTAACCACTCATCTAATGTTTTACCATTAATAGTCATTCCACCGTTACCTGGAGTCAACCAAACTTTAGCAATCGCTGCTTTTCTTTTTCCTGTTGCATATATAGTTGCCATAATTACGCGTCCTTGTTAATTTGTGCTGTGTGAGGATGTTCAGACCCTACATACACTTTTAATTTTTTAAGCATTGCTCTACCCAAAGTAGTCTTTGGAAGCATACCTCTTACAGCCAATCTATAAAGTTTCTCTGTATGATTATCTAACATATCATCAAGTTTTTTACTTTTAGTAGAACCGAAGTAACCTGAATGAGTAAAGTACTCTTTTGCATCAAGTTTCTTACCTGTAAACTTAGCTTTTTCAGCATTGATAATTACAACGTAATCACCACAATCTACGTTTGGTGTAAATGATGGCTTATGTTTACCTCTTAAAAAAGTAGCTACTTCTGTTAAGATACGACCAAATGTTTTACCCTCAGCATCAATTAAAATCCAGTCTCTCTGAACTTCATGCGGCTTCATGACCGATGTTAATTTCATCTTCTTTCCTTGTTTTAAATAAGCCTATGGCTTTTTAGTGATGGAATTATAGTAAGATAAACTTAATATATTCTTAATTTAAGTTTAAATTAAGCTTGGCTATATCAGTTTGGGTTAATCTACTATATTTTCTTCTCTATAATCAATAAAACATTTCACCTTTTCTGATGGATAGTCATTATCTCCACTAAAAACTCCTGTAGATTTCTGTATACTCTTACTAGCCATGGTTATAGGGGTGGTCATGGCGAGTATGCTATACTGTATAAAGGATATATCCTCACCTTTGCTAAAGATGGTTTTAAAAAAAGATGCCATATCTGAAGCTAATACTTTACACTGTTTTTGTGTCGGGTCATCTTCACTCTCTCTTGCTTTAAATATTTTTTTAAGAGATTTCAGACTTTTATATATAGCTTTATTACAAGATTGTGACTCCTCTCCTTGTGCTATATAACAGATATCATGTTTTTGACAGCTCTCATCTATACTATCATAGGGTTTAATATTATAGTATTGAGTAATAAGCTCCTCTTTTTCTGTTTGATTTAAATCTTTATAACTTTTTTTGGAGGAGTGTTCAAGAGCAGGATACTCCTCTCCACAAAAACAGCCATAGTGAAAACTATTAGTAAAACTATCTTTTGCCATAACAGGAGCATCACATACAGTAGAATTAGTTCTATTTGTCTGCATCTTTTGTGTTAATGGTGGATTGAGTTTGCTAAAATTATCAGCAGATGAAAAGTATGTAAACAGTGTAAAAATGATAAAAATATATAAAAACTTCATAAATCCCTCCCTCTTATTCGTCTAATAATTACAACACCTTAGGCAAAAAATATAGCTAAAATGAAGCTGTAGCAATCTTCTAGTTACAATAATAATAACACAACTAAATACAAAATTAGATAAAAGCACCCTAAAACAATTAGAGTCAATCACAACAGCAATATTGAGTATGCGAGGTATTGCCCATGGTGTTGTAATAATTATAACTAAATAAAAAAATTATTTATATTAAATTAAATTATTTATTTAATATTTAATTTTAAATAAAATTACAGTATAATTCTTTATATCAAAATAAAGAATATATTATGTTTAATCAGTTATTCAATACAGGAAAAGATTTAGCCGTATCGCTTACACTTAAAAAAGTTATTAATATGAAAATAAACAAATTTGGAGAAGTTTCTAAATTAGACTTTAATACAACGAATAAAACTATTGATATAGAAGTTAATCTTAAAGGAGAAGAAAAAGTGCTTAATGTGTTTGTTGATCAATACAATATTCAAGAAGAGAATAATAAATACTATCTTATAGTAGATGAAATTAGAAGTTCAAAAGAGTGGATTAGCTCTCTACTTAAAAAATATGTTAATAACGAAAAATTTGAACTACCAAATGAATATGTAAAAATCTTAAAAGCTGTTATCTAATGGTTAAGACTATGGGAAAATTCTTTACTTCAAAAGAGAAAAAAGTAAATATAAAAATTGAAGAAAAAAGTATAACAGAAGAAGAAAAAAAAGAGATTAGAAAAGCTAAACAAATTTTAGAAAATCCTAGTTTAACTATTAAACTCGCCAATAAGATAGGTCATCCTATTGAAATGTTAATTGAAAAAGTAGATTCTAAAAAGTTAACAAAAATTACAGAAAAAGCACTCACAAAATCATTAAGTATCGCCATATCTTCTCTTGATAAAAAAGAAAAAACTGACCTTTCAAATACAAAACATAAATGGATGACAGCAGCAAGTGGAGCAATTGGTGGAGCATTTGGACTTCCTGCTTTAGCCCTTGAGCTTCCTATATCAACTACTATTATGTTACGAAGTATTGCTGATATTGCACATGCTCAAGGACATGATTTAACGAAGATAGAAACACGATTAGCTTGTTTAGAAGTTTTTGCATTAGGTAGCAATAAAAGTTCGACAGATGATGGAGCAGAAAGTGCCTATTTTACAGTAAGAGGTGCAATCTCCCATGAAATTAAACTAGCCACAAATGCTGTAGCAAATATGAGTGAAAAAGCGATTCAAGAAGCTCTTACTAAAGGTCAACTCCCTATTTTTGTAAAAATCATAGAAAGAATCGCAACACCTTTTGGTATTAGTATTTCAGAAAAATTAGTAGCACAATCTCTTCCTATAATTGGTGCTGTGGGTGGAGCAAGTATTAATTTAATGTTTATGAAGCATTTTCAAGAAATGGCAGAAGGACATTTCATTATAAAAAGATTAGAGAAAAAATATGGACTAGAAATGGTTCAAAATGAATATAATAAAGGATAATTTATGGGTAAATTAGTTTATAGAGAAGATAAAAATTTAAATTTTTTAAAGAAAATAGATAATGAAAAACTTGATGTTCTTATCAATATAATAACAAAAGACAAAGAAGGGAATCTTCGATACTCAGAAGATTTGACATTACAAGATGAGTATAAAAAGTATCATCCAAATCATCAAAAGTATTGGTATTTAATTGCTGCTGATTACCAATATTTTGGAGGTAATACTTTGGTGAGTATCTTTAGGGGAGAAGGTGTCTTGTATCAAGAGATTTTGAAAGATACCTGTTCGAGTATGAAAGTGAACTTGCCAGAAAATGCTTCTATTGAGACACAAGAACGTAACCTTTTACTTAAAGTTATAGAGTCTTCTTTAGAAAAAATGACAGATACAGAAAAAGAAGAGTTTTTAAAAAGTTTGAACTTAGAGACAATTAATCTAACAACTCCTGTTATTATGGCTGCTCTACAAGGTGCAATCCTTGGAGGAGGTTTCTATAGCTATCAACTGGCTGTAATTATTGCTAATAGCGTTGCAAAGGCTTTAATGGGACAAGGACTCGCATTTGCAGCAAATGCAACACTAACGAGAGGACTGGCTGTATTTGCTGGACCTATAGGTTGGGCTATAACAGGAGGCTTAACTGCCATTAGCTTGGCAGGACCAGCGAAGAGGGTAACCATCCCTGCTACCATTTACATAGCTTCTTTACGTCAAGCAGAACTTTATAACGCATCTTAAAAATTGATAAAATTTATTTTATAAATTTTCACTAAAATACTCTATGCAAAATGCCTATTCAACCCTAACCTTACTCTACGTAGAAGGTTATGAAGTTATTCGGAAATATGCTGTAGAGTATCTAAGTAAGTACCTAACTAAAATTAATATCATATTTTATTCCAAATCCATCTAGCAATTTTTTAATATGTTCCTATAGTTTTTGAAAATGCATATCTATTTGATGAAACTGCTTTTTTCCCTCTTCCTTTTAATTCATATATCCCATTCAATTTGTCTTTTTCAAATCTATCAAAACATCTATATACATTTACAAACAGCATAACACTCTATTTTATCTGGGTTTTCTACCCGTTCAAGCGTTTTTCCATGATGACCATTTTGCCCACCTCTATTTAATCTCTTTTTGTCATTTTCAGTACTTTTCTTCT
>OBIK01000074.1_pt1 | contig 11587 bp, 8 predicted proteins | sample 1496171 | NCBI WGS metagenome assembly OBIK01 (sample SAMEA3367191, study PRJEB22510) | hydrothermal vent metagenome | biome: marine hydrothermal vent; material: sea water | place: Cayman Islands | collected 2012-01-19 | depth 2308 m | reverse complement strand
TCTCTTTAACCCTCCCTTTCTAAACATTTCACTATAATTTTAGCAATAATTTTCACTACAAATAGGTATGTATAATGATTGATTTAAAATATTTACAAAAAAACTTTGATGAAGCATCTGCTAAGTTCATAAAAAAGGGTGTCGACAATGAAACACTTGAAAATTTAAAAGAACTTTTTAGTAGACTAAAAGAGAAAAACGCACTCCTTGAAGAAGCAAAAGCAGAACAAAATAAAATGTCTAAGCTTTTTGGTGAGTATATGCGTGAGAAAAAAGATGTGACAGAGCTAAAAGCAAAAGTAGATGCTAAAAAAGAAGAGATAGTTGGGCTTCAAGAGAGAGCAAGAGTTGCACAAGTAGCCTTGGAAAATGTAGCCTTGGCTATGCCTAACTTACCAGATGACTCAGTACCAGAGGGTGCAGATGAAGATGATAATGTAGAACTTAGAAAAGTGCTAGAACCTAGAAGTTTTGACTTTGAACCTAAGGAACATTGGGCATTGGCAGAGATGAACGGTTGGATAGAGTTTGATCGTGGTGTAAAACTTGCCAAAAGTCGTTTTTCTGTACTTCGTGGTGATGGGGCTAGACTTGAACGAGCGTTAATAAATTTTTTCTTAGATGTTAATCGTGAAAAAGGTTTTGAAGAGGTTTGTGTACCATTTATAAATAATGCAACCATGCTTCAAGGAACAGGACAGTTACCAAAGTTTGAAGATGATTTATTTAAAATAGAGGGTGAAGATTTGTACTTGATTCCTACAGCAGAAGTACCCTTGACCAACCTCTATAATGATGAAATTTTAACACAAAAAGAGTTGCCTATTTTATTAACAGGGTATACACCTTGTTTTAGAAAAGAAGCAGGTTCAGCAGGGCGTGATACTCGTGGTATGATACGACAACACCAGTTTAACAAAGTTGAGATGGTTGCGATTGCTACACCCGAACAAAGTGAAGAGATATTTAAAATGATGGTAGAGAATGCATCTGATATTTTAACAAGATTAGAACTTCCTCATAGAGTAGTAGAACTTTGTGGTGGAGACCTTGGTTTCTCTGCTGCTTCAACTATTGACCTTGAAGTTTGGTTACCTGGTCAAAATAAATATAGAGAAATTTCATCCATATCAAATACACGTGATTTTCAAGCAAGACGTGCAAAGATTCGTTATAAAGATGGAAATAAAAATCTTCTTGTACATACGTTAAATGGTTCTGCTTTAGCTGTTGGTCGAACTATCGTAGCAATTATGGAAAATTATCAAAATGAAGATGGAACTGTTGAGATACCTGAGGTGTTAAAGCCTTACATGGGAGTGTAGAAATGTAAAAAGTTAGATAAAGAGCCTCAACATAATACAAAGCTCTTTATTTAAGGTTATAGGCTAATAACTCTAATGTTGTCAGCAAGAAATTGTCGTAAAAGTTTTTCTATGGATGCGAGGGTATTACCTGAAGATTCACAAGATACACAAGCTCCTTGGTATTCTACATATACCATAAGGTATTCATGTCTTTCTGTTACATTAAGTAATTCAATGTCACCATTGTCTTTTTGTAAAAAACCTCTTATTTTCTCTTCAATTACTTGATCTATCTTATTGATTTTTTCAACCATTGTCATATTGGCGAATTCTTCTTGTTCAGTCATATTTATCCTTATTAAAGTAAAATATCAGATTCTTATTAATATAAGCTTAATAAAGTTTCAGAGTTTATTTTGAACTTTTATTAACTTCCATATTAGAAATATATGTAGCTAACTCTTCTATATCAGTTTCATTAAGACTGGTTAATTGTAGTTGCATAATATTACCCAAACCATATTGATTAAGCTCACCATCTTTATAGGCAGTGAGTTGTTTAATGGTTAAATTACTCTCTTGTCCTGCAATGATTTTAGATTGTCCTAGTGCAGCAGTCTCACCATTTTCACCATGGCAACCAGCACAGTTCTTGTAAAGTTCTTGAGTGTCAGCAAAGAGTGTTATGGTAACTAAAATTGCTAAGAAAATTTTTTGCATGATTAATCCTTTGATGTGAGTATATGCTAATTTTGTAACAAAATTGTGAATTATTATCTAGCTATGTTATAATAGCAAAAATAAATCATAACATAGGATATATAAATGTTTAAAAAAATAGTGATTAGCACCCTTTTATCGTCAGCAGTTTTATTAGCAGAGAGTGGTGGTTCAATTAATATTAATGAAAAAGATGTGGAGATTGAGGGGATACTTGATTCAAGAAACTTAGCAGTCATGCAAACAACAAGTACTATCTATCAAGCAGACTTTAATTTTCTCAATGCAGATGATACAAAACTTATTGGTGCAGGAGTTGTTGCTACCAATAAAGTTGAAGGTTTAATAGGTGTTGAAATGAGTTTTGGAGCGAAAGCAATTTGGGCAGAAGTTGGTGTTGACTCTAATTTTGCAGCATTACCTTTAATGGCACAAATTCGATATACTCTCCCTCCATTAATGTACTCAATTCCTCCAATATCTTTTGAAGCAAAAGGACTTTATGCTCCTAGTGCTTTAAGTTATGGAAATTCTGAGGGTTATAGTGAAATGAGACTCTCAGCAGATATTGAAATGATTGACAATGTAAAAGTTTATGGAGGATATAGAAATATTCATACAAAGTATGAAGGGATATCAAGAGATTTATTTGATACTGGATTTTATGCAGGTTTAAAAATTACTTACTAAGATTTTTTGATAGTGGGTACAGATTGTACCCCTTCTTATTTTGTAACTACTCTACCGTTACAGATTTTGCCAAGTTTCTTGGCATATCCACATCATTTCCCAATCTTACCGAAATTTCAAGTGCAAGTAATTGTGTTACTACCATCATCTCAAAAAACTCTAACATTGGGTGTGAATCATAAGTCGTCTGAACAAAGTCATCAGCTAAGTCAAAAGGTTCAGGTGAAATGGCCAAAAGTGTTACATCTCTAGCACATAACTCTTCTACATTTGATTTGATTTTGTCATAGTGTAAAGACTTTGGCATGAGTGCGATGGTAAAGAGTTCTGCATCGGCTAGGGCAATGGGTCCATGTTTCATCTCTCCAGAGGGGTAACCCTCTGCATGTAAATAAGAAATCTCTTTTAGTTTTAAGGCACCTTCAAGTGCAAGAGGGAAAAATAAATCTCTACCAATAAAGAAGAAACCATGACCATGTAGGTATCTTTTAGAAAGACGGGTCATTTTTCCATGTAGTTTATCGTTAATTAAAAGTGCTTTTGGTGTTTGTCTCATAGCATCTAACTCTTGGCTTAAAACTTCGGGGCTAATTGTTTTCTTAGCTTGTGCCACATAAATAGCCAACATCCAAAGTACCATGGTTTGGGTAGCAAATGCTTTGGTACTAGCAACACCTTTTTCAATACCTGCTCTGGTTAAAACAGCTGCATCAGATTCTCTTACGATTGAGGAGTTGTCTACATTACAAACAGTAAGACTTTTTAGCCCAGCTCTCTTTGCCATTTTTAGAGCTTCAAGTGTATCAGCTGTTTCACCACTTTGTGAAATGGTGATGAACAGTGTGTCATCACGAAGTAATGGCTCTTTATATCTAAATTCTGAAGCAATTTCTACTTGACAAGGTATTTTTGAAATACGCTCAAAAAGATAAGATGAAGCAAGTGCAGAGTGGTAAGAAGTTCCACAAGCACAGATTTTGATGTTAGAAATATTGTCAAATAGTTTTGGGTCAAGTTCTTCAAAATCAATTTTGCTATCGAGTACTCGCCCCATCATGGTGTCATTCATCACTTGGCTTTGTTCATAAATCTCTTTTTCCATGAAAAAACGAAAACCATCTTTTTGTGCCATGGCTTTGTCTGTTGCTAAGGCTTGTTTTGAAAATTCTTTTTCTCCATTTTCATCAAAAAGATGAACGCTCCCATCTCTTGCATACCCAAACTCACCATCTTCTAAATAATAAACTTCCGTAGCTTTTCCTATAATAGGTGTATCAGACGAAGCAAAATAGATATCTGTTTCATTAAATCCAATAAGCATTGGTGAACCATTTTTTGCAAAGTAGATGCTCTTTTCATCTGCTTCTGTTATAAGTAGCGTAGCATAAGCACCTTCTAGTTTTTCAAGTGTATTTTTAAATGACTGCCAAGGGTTGTTATTTATATTATGATTTTTTTCAAAAAGATGAACAATGGTTTCAGTATCTGTTTGACTTAAAAACTTAACCCCATCTGCTTGAAGCTCTTCTTTTAAGGCTTGATAGTTCTCAATAATTCCGTTATGTACCACAAAAGAGTAAGCACCCATGTGAGGATGAGCATTAAGCTCTGTTGGCTTTCCATGGGTTGCCCAACGGGTATGACCAATAGAAACCCCAAAACCTTTACTTAAATAATCTTTGGTTTTTTCTTTAAGGTTTTTTAATCTTCCTACAGCTTTAAAATTTTTAAGTTGTTTATCTTCTATAATGGCAATACCAGCAGAGTCGTAACCACGATATTCTAATTCCTGCAATCCATCTAATAAAATTTCTTTCTTTTCATTGTTTCCAATGTATCCTACTATTCCACACATATTTATACCTCTGTTAATTCTTTAATAATTAGATTAGTATTATTGCAAAAATTTCCATCTTTTTCGATTAAAAAAAGGTCATTGATTTTGTTTCTATTGGTGTAGATTTTTGCTGAATTTATATCTATATTTAAATTGTCAAAAAGTTTAATAACATAGGCGAGTAAACCTTTTTGGTCGGGACAAGCTATTTTTAACATGGCATGTTCTTGTGAATGTTCACAATCAATAAAAATATTTTTTTCTAAAATTTTAGGTTTTTTGATTTCTAGTTTAGTGATTTGAACTAAAGATTGAACAATCAGTTCTTCTAGTCGTTGAATTTCATCCTCTTTAATTGTATCGGAAAAATCGATACGAAAATATTTAATGTCTGAAAAAAGTTTATAGATGTCCATTTGAACGATGTTTAAAGCAGAGAGTTTTTGTAGTAAGTAGCTTAGGTCAAGGTTCCCTTTTCTTAAAATTTCAATGGTTAAAAACTTACTGTTTGAAATAGTAAAGTCATAGGTTTTTAACGCTTGGGCTTTTTGAACAATGCTTGTAATCCGTTCAGGTTGGTTTTTAATAAAGAACATGTCCGATGAAATTTTTAGCGTTTTTTTCTGTAAACTCTTAGTTAACATTTTAAATGCTTCTGTTCGTTGGAGTTGTTTCTCTTTTTTAACTCTTTTAGTGGTCTCTTTGAGTAGCTCAATATTTGAAATAGCAAGGGAAGCTTGTTGGTAGAGTGTTTTAATTAGTCCTGCATTAAAGTCATTGTAAATGCGTTTACCCACACCATTCATGTCAGCATAGGTAAGTATGTAGATGTAATCGAGTTCTTTTTGGCTTGAAAAATGAGCTGAAAATTTTAAAATGACTTGTTCAGAATGCAAGTCTTCTCTTTGTGCTGTAATACTCATAAGCGTGTGGTAGAGAATGAGATTTTTTCCTATTTTTATATGCTCTTGTGAAAAAGATAACTTCTTAGCAAAACCTTTAAAAAGAACGGTACCTATTTCTGAATGATTTTTTTTACGACCTTTTCCTGCATCATGTATGAGTACAACAGCTTTCATAAAAATTTTCTCTTCTTGACTTAGATTTTCATAAAGGTTTTTAATAAATTCATCTTTTATATTTTCAAGTGCTTCAATACATTTAACCGTATGAATGCCTACGGTATATTGATGATAACCATCAAATTGTGGTAAGTTTATAACTTTTTTTAAATAAGGAATAGTATAGCCCAAAAGTGTGGCATCTATGAGTGTACTAAGTACAAGGTGGCTTTGAGGTTGCTCAAATATTTTGTAAATAATTTTGTAAATATCTTCGTTTACATCTCTTTCTCTATGACAACTATTAAGTGCCTTTAAAAAAGTAGGATGGACAGGAAATTGTTCACTCGAAGCTAGAGATAATTGTTCTAGTAATTGATAATAAGAACTCTCTTTTTTGGGTATTAACATTACTTCTTTTGTATAGTAATTACTGAGTTCATCTATCCAAATGATACTGTAGAGTTTTATGATTTTAAGACAGGAGATAACTTTTTTTGAAAATTGAGTATGTTTTTTGGGGTTATCATAGCCTAAGTACTTAGCAACAGCAGGAATAAGGTCAAGTCGTAATTTATCTTCTTTCTTTCCAGTAGCAAGATGAAGAGCTGAACGAACTTTAAAAAGAAAATAGACTGCATCTCTAAACTCTTCATAATCTTTTTTAACAATAATTTTGCCTTCAAGTTCAGAAATAGTGTTGATATTATGTAAAATATTACCAATCCAGTAAACCAAGTTGGCACTTCTAAAACCACCATCTCCCTCTTTTATGTTTGGCTCCATTGTCATAGGGTATTTTTCATGAAGTGTTTCAAGTTCTTCAATTTTTGCTTTAATAAATGCTTCTTGATTGTCTTGACGTATACGATGTAATTGATTTTGAGTTTGTCCCCAAAGTTGACGCGAACCCTCAATAAAACGTGACTCAATCATAGAGGTTTTGATGGTGATGTCTGTTTTAGAAGCTTCAAAAAGTTCATCTACTTCATGGACACGGTGTCCTAGTTTTAACCCAGCATCCCAAAGTATGTAAAGAATTTTTTCTATCATCTCTTGGGTGTTGTAGCCAGGGACTTCTTTGTAAACTATCATAAGGTCAACATCGGAGTAGACACAAAGCTGCTCACGTCCATAAGAACCAAGTGCTAAAAGGGTAATGGGCAAGGTACTTTTCATGGGCATGTAAGTGCCAAACATAGAACGCATGGCAATGCTATATGCCATTTTTAAAATAGTGTCAATTTTTCGGGTATGTTTGAGTAAAAAGTTTTTACCATTGTTGTGAGCAAAGCTCTCTTCTAGTGTTCCAAAATATTCTTTGATATGTTCTCTCAGTAGTTTTGAGATTTCAAAGTCAGAGGCATTGTCGTGAAGTAGGCTTTCTATTTTTATTTTTAAATCTTCCATGACATATCATAGCAATTAGTTCTTAATTATTTAGTTCAAAATGCTAAAATACAAACATTAATTTATAAGAGATAAAAATGACTCAAAAACTTTACCAAGAAAAAATAGAAATTTTAAAAAAATGGGCTTATGCCTACTATGTAGAAGACAATCCCTTAGCTACTGATGAAGAGTATGACAAGCTTTATCATGAAGTTTTAGACTATGAAACAGCCAATCCCAGTGAAGTGGCTGAAGACTCTCCTACTAAAAGAGTAGGGGGAGTGCTGCGTGATGAGTTTACTAAAGCCACACACATCAAACGTATGTGGAGTATGGAAGATGTTTTTAACACCGAAGAAGTTCAAGAATGGTTAGACAGAACAGTTAAAAATGTGGGTGAAGTCAAATACTTCTGTGAACCAAAGTTCGATGGGGCAAGTATGAACCTACTTTATGAAAATGGCGTTTTAGTTCGTGCCATTACAAGAGGTGACGGAGTCATAGGTGAAGAAGTCACAGACAATGTTCGCACCATTCGCTCTGTGCCTTTAAGCATAGACTACCAAGGTCAAATAGAGATTCGTGGTGAAGTGGTCATAAGAAAAGATGATTTTGAAATCATCAATAAAGAGAGAGAAAAAGAGGGTGAGAACAGTTTTGCAAATCCACGAAATGCAGCAGCAGGAAGCCTACGTCAATTAGACTCAAGCATTACAGCCAAACGTCGTTTGGTTTTTTACCCTTGGGGATTGGGTGAAGAGAGTCTAACACAAAGTAATTTGTCTGAAAAAATGGATTTTATTTATGATTTAGGCTTTTTAAAACCACCTTACACTAAAGCTTGTAACTCTATAGAAGAGATAGAAGAGTTTTATCATTTTCTAATCTCAAAACGTGATGAAATTCCGATGATGATGGATGGAATGGTTGTTAAAGTAGATGACACCATAAAGCAAGAACAACTGGGCTACACCGTAAAAGTACCTAAATGGATGTGTGCCTATAAGTTTCCTGCCATGGAGAAAGTAACCAAAGTAAATGCCATTACCATTCAAGTAGGGCGAACAGGAGTGCTTACCCCTGTAGCAGAAGTTGAACCTGTGAACTTAGAAGGGGCAATGATTGCTCGTGCCACTCTACATAACTATGATGAGATAGAACGTAAAGGTTTAAAGATAGGTGATTCTGTCATTTTGATTCGTTCTGGTGATGTTATTCCTAAGATTACTAAAGTTTTAGATGATAGACGTGATGGAAGTGAAGTTGAGATTGTAAGACCTACAGTGTGTCCTACTTGTAAGAGCGAAGTTTTAGATGAGGGAACGCTTATTAAGTGTCAAAATATGGATTGTCCTGATAGGGTTGTAAATTCCATTATTCATTTTGCTAAAAAAGGGAGTATGAACATAGATGGACTTGGTTCACGTATTGTCGAGATGCTTGTGACTGAAGGTAAAATCAAAGATATTTTAGGACTTTATGCTTTAAAGTTTGAAGATATGGAGGGAATGGAAGGTTTTAAAGAGAAACGCATTAACAAACTCCTTGATGCTATTAAAGACTCTAAAGGAACAACTTTAGCCAAAGTACTCTCTGCCATGGGCATCGAACATATTGGAGCTGTAGCTGGAAAGTCCATTGCTTTGGAGTTTGGACTGGCTTTGGTAGATGCAAAAGAAGAAGAGCTTGAAGCCATAGATGGAATTGGTGCAGAGATGGCTGCTTCTTTTGTGGAGTTCATGCGTGTAAATCGTGAGTTTGTTTTAAAATTATTTGATGAAATCAAACCTACGGTAGAAGAAAAAGTTGAAGCTGTTGAAAATCCTTTTAAAGATAAGGTTGTTGTTCTTACGGGGAGTATGTCGGTGAGTAGGGGGATTGTAAAAGAGATGTTAGAGAAACTTGGGGCTAAAGTATCTGGTTCTGTCTCTAAAAAGACGGATTTTTTGATTTATGGTGAGGATGCTGGGTCTAAGTTGGCTAAGGCTGAGAAGTTAGGTGTTACAACTTTAACAGAAGAAGCCATGCGAGATATGCTTATATCAAAGAAAGGTGAATAAATTTTTCACCACCATTGCTGGTCTTAATTGAAGGTTTATATTTTTTAAAAAGTTGGCTAAAATACGCCAATTATTTACCAAAGGCAAAACATTGGAATGTGAACATTTTGGAACTTGTGGTTCTTGTAGTATTTATGAATTGAGTTATGAAGAAGAGTTGGCAAGTAAGAGGGAGCGTGTGCTAGGGTTATTGTCTCCTTTTGATGTAAAAGAGTTAGAAGTTTTTTCAGCAACTCCTACACACTACAGAGCAAGGTCAGAGTTTAAGATATGGCATGATGGAGATGTTTGTTCTTATGCAATGGGACGACTTGACAAAAAGGGTGCAGTGAACATTGTTGAGTGTCCAAAAGTTATTGTTCCTATTGAGAAAAGAATGAAGCCACTTTTAGAAGCGATTAACAATTCAAATGAAGTGTTAAAAAAGCGTATTTTTGCTGTTGAATTTTTAGCAACGACTACAGATGAATGTTTGATTACCATGATTTACCATAGAAAACTTGATGAGGTTTGGACAGACGAAGCAAAAAAACTTGAAAAACTATTAGATGCGAAAATAATGGGACGAAGTCGTAAACAAAAAGTAGTTTTGTCCGATGAATTTGTAAGCGAAAAGCTTTTTATTGATGGGCAAGATTATTTATACCGTTATTATGAAAGTGGTTTTACACAACCAAATCCAGCAGTAAATGTACAGATGATAGAGTGGGCGATTAAACAAGCTCAAAAAGTGCAAGGTGGTGACTTTTTAGAGAGTTATTGTGGTTTAGGAAACTTTACACTGCCTTTGTCTAAATATTTTGAGCGAGTATTGGCAACAGAAATTTCTAAACGTTCTATTTATGCTGCTAAAGAGAATTGTGAACTGAACAATGTAACAAATATTGAGTTTGTTCGTTTGTCTTCTGAAGAGATGACCCAAGCACTTAATAAAGAACGAGAATTTAGACGACTTGCCGATATAGATTTAGACGCTTATGATTTTTCAACAGTATTGGTTGACCCTCCACGTGCTGGGTTAGATGTTGAGACGATTAAGCTTATTCAAAACATACAAAATATTATTTATATCTCTTGTAACCCTGAAACATTGGCTAGAGATTTAGTAGAACTAACAAAGACACATGAGATAGATACTGCTGCTATTTATGACCAGTTTCCTCATACACATCATGTCGAATCAGGTGTTTTTTTGAGGAAAAAATAATATTTATGTTAAATCCTAATGATTAATTAACGTTTAATTAACGAACTTTAGCTACAATCAAAAATTATATTAATTAGGACAACTATGTTAAAGCACATCTTTTCTATAAAAATTTCTGTATTGGTACTTTTTATGTTTGGAGCTATTGTTGGGGGTGCTACGTTTATTGAAAACGATTATGGTACTCAGACAGCTCAAGCACTTATTTACAACGCTCGTTGGTTTGAATTTTTCTTACTTTATTTTATTTTACTTTTACTTTACAACATGTCAAAGTACAAAAGTTACAAGTCTAAGCCCTCTGTATTTATCTTTCATATTGCTTTTTTAGTCATTGCCATTGGTGCTGCGATTACGCGTTATGTTGGTTATGAGGGTATGATGCATATTCGTGAAGGCTATAGTGCTTCTACCATTAAGTCTTCTGTCAAAACTTTAAACATAGAAGTTCATGCAGGTAAAAATATTGCTAAACTTGAAGAGAAGGTTCTTATGTCTTCTATGACAAAGAACAACTTGAATTACAGTGTAGAAGTTGATGGTAAAGAGGTGATGATTAGTTTGAGCAATTATCTACCAGCAGCCGAAGAACAAATAGTAAAAGATGAAGTAAATGGTAAGCGTATTTTGGAACTAATGGTTTCAAGTGGAGGTAGAGGTAAAACCATTTATCTTGAAGAAGATTCTCATTATGATGCTGGTGCCTTTATGTTGACTTTTAACCATAAATCTCATGGTGATGTAGGTAAACCTGTGTTTAAGTTGGAAGTAGATGAGCGTGGTGAGATTAAATCTAGAACAGATTTTGAAATTAAAACGCTTTCTATGACCACAAGAGAAGAGGCAACCCTAAGTAAAGGTGTTAATGACTTTACTAAAAAAATGCTTTACCAATTTAATGGGAACTCGGTTGTATTAAAAGAGAATCATGAAAAATCTGTTATGAAACTTGTCAGCACATCACTTAAAACTGTTTCAGGAAAACCAGAGCTTTTAAGTTTTGATGTAAAAGTTGGAGACAAAGTAGAACAGATAGACCTTTTTGCTTATGCAGGTAGAGTTGGAGAAGTTAAACGTGTAAAAATAGGGGATGTTGAGATTGCTTTTCAATTGGGTGCTAAAATTATTCCTTTACCTTTCTCATTAAAATTGATTGATTTTAAACTAGAGCGTTACCCTGGTTCTATGAGTCCTTCATCTTATGCTTCAGATGTTGAACTTACAGATAATTCAGAAGAGATTAAAGACATGCCATATAAAATTTTTATGAACCATGTACTTGACCATAGAAGCTACCGTTTCTTCCAGTCTTC
>OBIK01000073.1_pt1 | contig 11651 bp, 12 predicted proteins | sample 1496171 | NCBI WGS metagenome assembly OBIK01 (sample SAMEA3367191, study PRJEB22510) | hydrothermal vent metagenome | biome: marine hydrothermal vent; material: sea water | place: Cayman Islands | collected 2012-01-19 | depth 2308 m | reverse complement strand
TATAATTTTAAAAAAATATTAAGGAGATTTCATCTTAGTTCATATCTGTTGTGCTGTTGATAGCCACTACTTTTTACAAAAACTTCAACTTGATTTTCCCAATAAAAAGCTAGTGGGATTTTTTTATGACCCCAATATTCACCCATATAGTGAGTATCAGTTGCGTCTTTTAGATGTCAAACGTTCATGTAAGATATTGGGTATTGAGCTTATTGAGGGGGAGTATGATACTCACAGTTGGCTTGAAGCTGTTCGTGGTTTGGAAAAAGAGCCTGAAAAGGGGGCTAGATGTGCTGTCTGTTTTGATAGACGGTTTGAAATCTCAGCAGAGAAAGCCTATGAGTTAGGGGAAAAAAGTTTTACATCTACACTTCTTACTAGCCCTAAGAAATCCCTTAAGCAACTTAGTGTGGCAGGAGATAAATTAGCAGAAAAATTTGGTATAAAATTTATCGCTCCTGATTATAGGAAAGCTTCAGGAACACAAGAGCAGAATATTTTGGCAAAAGAGGCTTCTCTCTATCGTCAAGACTATTGTGGCTGTATTTTTGGGCTGACCATGCAACGAGAAGAGCAAAAGAAACTAGCCGATGAGCTGTTTTCTCCTATCTCCAAACAGGTTCAAGCAGAATCTATCGAGGCACGTCTTGAACTCTATGAGAGACGGTGGGATTTAGAGGAGGCAGGAGTGCCCTACAAGATAGTAAAAGAGCGTTTTATGAATTGGCGACAGAGTTTTGCACACCTTAAGATAAAAAAAGAGACTGTTCCTGCTCACTTCTTGCCCTACTCTACTCTTAAAAAAAACTATAGTCGTGGTAAAATTGAATACAATATAGATAATTTACACTATATGAATAGAGATGAAGTTAAGTTTATTAAACTTGACTACTATAATAAATTAACAAAAAGTAGCTATAAAACTGTTATAGAACTTATATTTAATCCACCTACTTTAGAAACGGAAATAGAACTTCGTCAAGAGCTTATCTCTAACCCTTTTGACCTCTCTTCTATTTTAGTGGTGGCACAAATTCCAACACAAAAATTAGAGATTGTTAACATCTCTTACATATACGAAGATGTCAAAGAAGTTCTACATCAACTTTGACGCTATTTTTAGCTTTTTTAGATAAAATGGGTAAATTATTTTTTTAAAGGTTATATTCGTGATATTTAACGTAGTTGAAATTCAAGAAATCTTACCTCATAGGTATCCATTTCTCTTACTAGATCGTGTTACAAAATTGGAAAAGGGAACTTATTTAGAAGGGTACAAAAATGTCTCTATCTCTGAACCTGTTTTTCAAGGACACTTTCCAGACCATCCAATCTACCCAGGTGTTATGATTATAGAAGGAATGGCACAAGCAGGTGGTGTTTTGGCATTTAAAAGTTTAAGTGATGAAGACCAAGAGAATGCAGCTAATAAAGTTGTCTATTTTATGAGTATTGACAAAGCAAAATTTCGCTCACCTGTTACCCCTGGAGACCAACTTGTTTATCAAATTACTGTTCTAAAAAACAGAGGTACAATTTGGCAGTTTGGTGCAAAAGCTTATGTTGAGGATAAACTCGTCGCAGAGGCTGAACTTAAAGCCATGATTGTAGATAAGTAGATCTATTGTATGTTAAATATTCATCCAACTGCTATAATTGAAGAGGGTGCTACCATAGGTAAGAATGTTACTATTGGACCATTTGTAACTGTCTCAGCCAAAGCAACTATAGGTGATGGAACAGTTATTAACTCACATACGGTTATTGCAGGTAAGACTAGCATTGGAAAAAACAATCATATTTTCTCATTTGCTGCGATTGGGACTATCCCACAAGATTTAAAGTATGATGGAGAAGATGTTGAGCTTATTATTGGAGATAATAATCGAATTCGTGAGTTTACGCTTCTAAATCCAGGTACAAAAGGTGGTGGGTCTATTACTAAAATAGGTAACAATAACCTACTTATGGGCTATGTTCATATAGGTCATGATGTGATTATGGGTGATAACTGTATTCTTGCTAATGCTGCTAATATCGCAGGTCATGTGATTATTGGTAACCATGTAGTAATTGGTGGAGTAACTCCTGTACATCAATTTGTAAAGATTGGTGATTATGTTATGATTGGTGGAGGAAGTGCCGTGAGCCAAGATATCCCACCATTTTGTCTAGCTGAAGGCAATAGAGCCAAACTAAAAGGTCTTAACCTTACAGGGCTTAGACGAAAAATTTCGCGAGATGAAATTAATGAATTAAAAGTAATATATATAAAACTATTTGAGAGTGGGAAACCACTTCAAGAGACAGCTGAAAAACTGTTAAACGAAGAAGAGAAAAAAGAGATAAAATCTCAAAATATCAAAAATCTATTAGAGTTTATCACACAATCAAAACGTGGTATTCCATTTATAAGGAAAAATATTAATGGCTAAAAAATTATGTAGCTTTTGTAACACAACAGAAAAAGAAGAAAATCCATTTATAGCAGGAAATCACTCTGCTTATATATGCTCAAACTGTGTCACATCTGCCTTTAAAATCCTCTTTGATGGAGAGGAGCCAACATCAACCCCAACAGAAGAGGAGATAACTCTGCTTATCCCTAAAGAGATTCATAGCAGACTAAATGATTATGTAATCGGTCAAGAACGTGCTAAAAAAACCCTCTCTGTTGCTGTATACAATCACTTTAAACGTATTTTTAAGAATGCAGATAGTAACAATGAGACCTATATTGATAAGTCAAATATTCTGCTTATTGGTCCTACAGGTTCGGGAAAAACACTACTAGCACAGACCATCGCTAGATTTTTAGATGTTCCTATTGCTATCTCTGACGCGACTAACTTGACAGAAGCTGGATATGTAGGTGAAGATGTTGAAAACATTTTGACAAAACTACTCCAAGCGGCCGATGGAGATGTAAAAAAAGCTGAACATGGAATCATCTTTATAGACGAGATGGATAAGATTGCTAGAATGGGTGAAAATCGCTCAATTACTAGAGATGTTTCAGGTGAAGGAGTACAACAAGCTCTTCTTAAAATTATAGAGGGTTCGATTGTCAATATCCCACCAAAGGGTGGAAGGAAACATCCAAATCAAGACTTTTTACAGATAGATACTAAAAATATACTCTTTATCTGTGGTGGTGCTTTTGATGGTATTGAGGAGATTATCCAAAAGAGATTGGGTGCAAACCAACTTGGTTTTGGACAGACTAAACGTTCTAGTAAAGATAATGAAGAGGTGATGCACCTTATTGAATCTGACGACTTAGTACAGTTTGGTATTATCCCTGAGCTTATCGGTAGACTTCATGTAACAGCTACCTTGGAGCAGATTACACTAGAGGATATGGTTTGTATTCTACTTGAACCAAAAAACTCTATTATCAAACAGTACCAAAAACTTTTTGAGATTGACAATGCTTTTTTAACATTTGAAGATAATGCATTAAAAGCTATAGCAGAAAAAGCGATAAAACGAAAAACAGGTGCTAGAGGATTACGCTCTATTATGGAGGAGTCACTAGTTGATATTATGTATGACCTCCCTGAACTAGAGGGTTATGAGATAGTTATTACAGATGAAGTCATCAATGATGGTCTTAAACCAATTTATATTAAAAATTCAAAATCAGCATAGGGGATAAAAATGTTTAAAAAGATATTAGGTATGTTTTCCAATGACTTAGCTATCGACTTAGGAACTGCCAACACATTAGTATTAGTTAAAGGAAAAGGAATCTGTATTGATGAGCCTTCTGTTGTAGCTATTCAATACGATAAACACGGAAGAGAAGATATCTTAGCCGTTGGTCAAGAGGCAAAAGATATGGTGGGTAAAACACCAGGAAATATAAAAGCTATTAGACCTATGAGAGATGGTGTTATTGCCGACTTTAATGTAACCGAGATGATGATTCGTTACTTCATCGAAAAAGTACACAATAGAAAAGGTCTATTTTCTCCTAGAATTATCATATGTGTACCTTTTGGTCTAACTCAAGTTGAAAGAAAAGCTGTTAAAGAGTCTGCTATGTCAGCAGGGGCTAGAGAAGTTTATCTGATAGAAGAGCCAATGGCGGCGGCCATTGGTGCAGGAGTCCCTGTAAAAGAGCCAAATGGAAACTTGGTTGTTGATATTGGTGGAGGAACAACAGAGATTGGTGTTACCTCTCTTGGTGGACTTGTTCAGAGTAAATCAATCCGTGTAGCAGGTGATGCTTTGGATAGAAATATTATTGACTATATGAAAAAGAACTTTAACCTACTCATTGGAGATAGAGTTGCAGAAGAGATGAAAATCAATATAGGAACTGCCGTTCAGCTAGAAGAAGAGCTTACCATACAGGTCAAGGGTAGAGACCAAGTTACAGGTCTTTTAACCTCTATTGAAATCAACTCTGAGCATATGAGAGAAGCTATGAAGCAACCAATCAAAGAGATAGGTGAAGCTTTAAAGCTTGTTCTTGAAGAGACACCACCTGATTTAGCAGGAGATATTGTTGAGAATGGTATTGTTCTAACAGGTGGAGGTGCATTAATTAGAGGGCTAGATAAATTTCTCTCAAATATTGTAAAACTTCCTGTTTATGTTTGTGAAGAACCTCTACTAGCTGTAGCAAAAGGTACAGGTAAAGCACTTGAAGAGATAGACTTACTCCAACATACGGCATATGATGAATAAAAAAATAATATTTTTTATTATTATTTTACTTATTGCACTCCTCTTATTAAAAAAAGAGGAGGAGATACAGAACTATTTTTCTAAAATGATTCTTCCTATAAAAGAGAACTACATCAATACATCAACAAAAGTTAATGAGTATATTGAAAAATATACATCACAAGCAGAGACTATTGAGAACCTAAAAGAGGAAAATCTTCTACTTCGTAAATATCTTTATAAACAGAAAAGTACCATTATTCAACTTGAACAATATAGTAAAGTTAAATTTGAAACTTTTTCAAATAATAAGGATATCCTCCCTGTACAGACCATCTCTTATGCTAAATTTAATGATTTTTCAACTCTTCATCTAAATCATGGAGAGAAACTAATAGATGGAAAAATATATGGTCTTATCCAAAAAAATGTTGCAGCAGGAATTGCTATTAAAGAGAATGACCTATTAGAAGGAATTTTAATCTCAAATCCAAAGTGTCAATTTTCAACATTTATTGGTGAGAAAAAAATGCCAGGAATTGCCAAAGGTATTGATGAGAACACTATGGAGATAAATTTTATTCCTAAATGGTCAAAAATCAATATAGGAGACAAGGTTATCACAAGTGGGTTAGATAACATATTTTTAGCTGATATACCTGTAGGTACGGTTAAAAACATACTAACAAGAAGTACTTATAAGACTGCCATTATTGATACCTATGCTGATATTCTGCACCCTAACTATTTTTACTTAGTTAAAAAAGTTCCTATTCAAATTTATGATATCAATGAGACCAAAAAACTTGTAGACCAAAATCTATCAAATCCTCTTGCTAAAAAAAAGAGAGAGCATTAATAGATAATTTTAATATAAAGTAAAAAAATGCCAAATCAAAACTCTTCAAATCTATGTTTTATAAACTTTCTAGTAATCGCCCTACTCCCTACACTTTTCTTTGTAGGTATCATATTAGGTTATTTAAATATTATCTCATTAAAAGTAGATATACACTCTGTTATTATTATAGGATTAATATATCTAATCTATCTACTTTTTATACAACATAATGCCAATTATACTATCTGTAATATGCGTAAAACTCACTATGAACTACAACAAGGACTTCAAAAAAATATCCAAGAGAACTCTCTTACTATCGGTAATCAGACAAAAGCTACAACTGATATTGTAAGCTATATTTCAGAGTTTTACAAAACATTTAGAAATGACAACTTCTCCTCAGTTGCTCCCTCATTTTTTCCAATGCTTGGAATTTTAGGAACATTTACAGCCATTGCTATCTCAATGCCTGATTTTACAATTAAAGATACAGATGCATTGGATAGTGATATTTCACTCCTACTAAGTGGTATAGGAACTGCTTTTTATGCCTCTATTTATGGTATTGCTCTCTCTATTATATGGAACTATTTTGAAAAAAGAGGTCTATCCAAAGCAGATGCAGACCTCTATTATTTTGAAAATACTTATAATAAATTTATCTGGTCGAAGAGTGAACTAAAACGAAATGAGCATCAACAAAATGATCTCCGTGACCAGAAACTCATTCAAGGTCTAAAAGATACATTTAACCTAGAGTTTATTAAAATACTAAATGAGAAGCATCTTGATAATTTTCAGACCATTATAAATGAGACCAATAAAAACTTTACAACTGTAACAGAACATCTACAACTTGTATCAACTGATTTAAAAGATACAATTGCTCAAATTCATCACTCTAAAAATGCTGTTGAAGCAAATGAGAGTATCGAAAAAAATCTCCAACACTTCACGCAAACAACGGCTAGACTACAAAACTCTATTGAGCGATTTGATGCTTCACTAGAAAAATCTCTCAACATGACATTTCATAAAATAGATGATGAGTTAGGAGATGTGATTATCAAATTAGGAAATTTCTCTTCTACTATTTTAGAACAAAATCAAATTACACAAGAGACTATTTCCAAATATCACTCTCAAATCTCTGATAAGTTAATGAAGTAGTAAAATGTTTAAAAATAATAAATCAAGCGAAGAGAGTAGTAACTTTTGGATATCCTATGCCGACTTAATGGCAGGACTTCTTTTTGTTTTTATTCTACTAATTGGTGCAATTATTGTCAAATCTACCATTTTAAAAAACTCACTAAAAGAGAGTGATAATAAGATAAAAGAGCAATCTAAAAATATAAAAAATCAAGATGAGACTATTTTTGTAAGAGATTATGAGATTAATAAGCTACATAGCCTACTAGCGAATAGAGATAAAGCTATAGAGAGTAGTAAAAAAGAGCTACTCATCTTAAAAGAGAGCTTAGAGCTAAAAACAGATGAAATTCAAAAACTAAACCAAATTCTATTGGCAAAAAATAGTAAAATAACAGATTTTTCTAACCATATTATTGTTTTAGAAAATCTTGAAAAAGAGTATAACAAAACTAATATAGAGAAAGATATAGCTATAGATAAATATAAAAATCAAGTTATTATACTCTCTAGTGAACTTTCGGAAAAAAAAGAGAAATTAGAACTAAATGATAAAAAACTGCTACAACTACTACAAGCTGTAGATAATAGACAGACCAAATATGACAAGCTACTCATAAGACTGCAAGAGCAAAAAGCAAAAATAAAATCACTTACAGGTATTAAACTAAAAGTCATCGCAGAGCTTAAATCGGCATTGGGAAACAAGATAAATATTGATAAAAAGAGTGGTTCACTAAGACTTGCCTCAAACATTCTATTTGACAAAGGCTCATCAGAACTAAAAGATGGTGCAAAAATAGAGCTAAAGTCCAATTTTATAGAGTATGTCAATACACTCATATCCAATAAAAACATCTCTGAGTATCTTGATAAAATTGTAATAGAAGGGCATACAGATAGTGATGGTGGATATCTTTATAACCTAGAGCTATCTCAAAAAAGAGCCTTTGCTGTCATGAACTATCTTCTGACACTAGATTACATCAAAAAGAATAATATAGAGACCAAACTAGTAGCTAGTGGTCGCTCATACCTAGATGCTATCAAAAAAGATAATATAGAAGACAAAGATGCCTCGCGAAGAATTGAAGTTAAATTTAGACTCAAAAACCAAGATGCTATGTATGAGATAGAGAGAATTTTAGATGCAGATTAACTTTAGACCAAAAAAGATAAAAGCAGCTAAAGCGTATATTGAAAATTTAGATAATTTTTCAAAAGATAGAGTAAAAAAAACCTCTTTTTTTAAGAGGTTCAAGAGATTTTTTAAATTATTTTAAAACTTTTACATCTTCACACTCTTAAAAAAGTCTCTTACATACTCATACCCTGAGTATAGTGTAAGAGCCACAGCAAACCAAAGCAGTGCATCTCCACCATACCAACCCATAAGTAAAAATCCAATAGCAATCATCTGAACCACTGTCTTTACTTTTCCCATCCAAGAAGCGGCGATATCTATCCCCTCTGAAACAGCTGAGACGCGAAGACCTGTAATAAAAAGCTCACGTGTGATAATTAAAAAAACTGCCCAAGGTGAGGCTGAATCTATCATCATCAGACCCAAAAAACCTGCAAGAGTTAGCATCTTATCAGCAAGAGGGTCAAGTATCTTACCCATAGTTGTTATCTGATTAAAAGTACGAGCAATATAGCCATCAAAAAAATCTGTAGCCGAAGCCAAGACAAAGATAAAGGCAGCAGCATAGTTAAGCCATGAGGGGTGAATACCTTCAAATATAGAGCTATCTTGATTTACTAAAAGCATAAACATAACAGGAGCTAAGAGTAGACGAATAAAGGCTAAAATATTTGGGATATTTACGATTTTGTTATTTTGCATAGGAGAGTATTCCTTTTATAAGATATGGAATGCGTAGGGTGCAATAAATTGCACCATTATTTTTTATTTAATAGATTAAATTATCTAAAAGTAGTCCCACCATCAACCACAAGTGTTTGACCTGTAACCCAAGAGGCTTCATCCGTACATAAGAAGTAGACAGCACCAGCTAAATCTTCAGGGCTTCCCATTCTATTAACAGCTGAACGCTTAATAGTCTCAGCTTTGACCTCTTCATAGTTGGTAAAGGCTTTGAGGGCATCGGTGTCGATTGGTCCACCACTTACAGCATTGACACGAATTCCCATCTCACCCAACTCAACAGCTGCGTAACGGCTCATAGCCTCAACAGCTGCCTTGTTTGTTCCATGACCTGCATAGTTGTCGATATATATAAGGTTTCCTGTAGAACTTAGAGTAACAATCGCCCCTCCACCTACTTTTTGCATACGTGTAGCTGCCTCTTGTGAGCCACGTACAAAAGCTCCAACCGTTGCTGTATAGATATTTTGAAGACCTTTTTTAGGACGGAGTTTCATAAACTTACCATATCCACCAACCACAGGACGACCATAAATCATAGCATTACTTACAAAGAAATCAACTCTATCAAAATCTTCATCAATGGCTAAAAATAGTGGCTTAAACTCATCAAGTTCTAAAATATTAAGTTGGTAAGCTCTTGCTTTAATTTCATATTTAGACTCTAAATCTTTAACTATCTCATTGGCTACATCTACATTTGAATTATAAGTAAATGCAATATTTACCCCTTCTGATGCAAATTTTTCTGCAATCGCTTTACCAATTCCTTTTGTAGCCCCTGTGATAACTACTGTTTTACCTTTGTTACTCGACATTTACGCCCCCACTATATTGTAATTTTTCATAACTTCTTCTATCTTTTTCATATTTTCAACTGATGGCTGAACCAAAGGTAGTCTATACTCCAAGGTATCAATTAATCCTGCAATATACATAGCAGCCTTAATCGGAATAGGATTACTCTCACAGAACATTACTTTATTAATCTCATAAAGCTCATCATTAATAGCTTTTGATGTTTTAAAATCACCTTTTAGTGCTGCGTGAGCTAGTTGGGCTTTCATATCAGGCAGAAGATTTGAGGTTACAGAAGTAATCCCTTTTCCACCATTAGCTAAAATAGGAAAATCAATCGCATCATCACCTGAGAAAACATAAAGTTCAGGTCGTTTTACCAAAAGCTCAACAGCTCTCTCTATTGAACCTGTCGCCTCTTTAATTCCATAAATATTAGGAACATCATCAAACAGTCTACAGACCGTATCAGCCAAGATATCAACACCTGTTCTACCTGGTACATTATAGAGCATAAAAGGAATCTCTACAGATGAAGCAATCGCTTTATAGTGTTGGTAGAGACCCTCTTGAGTTGGTTTATTATAATAAGGACTTACCGAAAAAATTGCATCAACACCATACTCTTCTGCGTGACGTGCAATATCTATCGCCTCATGTGTTGCGTTACTTCCAGCTCCTGCTAAAACTTTAGTATCCGTTCCCTTACATACTTCAACAGCAATCTCAATACAACGCTTATGCTCATCATGTGTAAGCGTGGCACTCTCACCTGTTGTTCCCACAGGACATACAGCATCAATACCGTTGTTAATCTGTCTTGTAATTAGTTTTGCAAAAGTTGCCTCATCTAGTGTTCCATTTTTAAACGGGGTAATGAGTGCCGTTGTAGCACCCGAAATTAAGTTACTCATCTACTTCTTCCTATCTGCTTTTTTAAGTATTACTGTTGTCGACTGGTCATTATTAAAATATTTTTTAGCTATTTTAGTGACCATCTCAGGCGTAATTTTAGCTAAACTCTCTTCATAAGTGAGTAAAGGCTCTAAATTTCCTCTTACTAAGTAAGAGCCAAAAAGTGAATTGATACTTGCAGAGTTTTCAAGAGAGTAGATAAAATCTGCTTTTGCATTGATTTTTACTTTCTCTAACTCCTCTTTGGTCACACTACCACTTTTTAACTTCTCTATCTCATCTAGTATAGCTTTTTCTAAATCTTCAATCTTTACATTTGGATTAGCTAATCCCATAAAGATAAAAATACCATCATCAGTCAGCTCCATATTATACCCATAAATAGAGTTTGCCATCTGTTTTTTGTCAATTATCTCTCTATGAAGTCGAGAACTTTTCCCTGAACTTAGAAGCTCAGAAATTGCAGAGAGTATCACTTGGTCTTCATGCTCAAAGTTAGGGATAGGATAAGCAATAGCGATAGTATCAATAGTATTATTATCTTTCATAAGAACTTGTCTAATACTACCATCACGTTTTGGTTCAACAGGTTTTACAACAGGAATTTCATATCTATTTTTTATTTTTCCAAACTTCTCTTTGGCTATTTTAAAAACATCTTTTTCATCAATATCACCTGTTACTATCAAAATAGCATTGTTTGGTTGATAGTACTTTTGATGAAACTCTCGAATATCCTCAATAGTCCATGTCTGAATATCATTCATAAATCCAATAGGAGTCCAATGGTATGGATGTGCTACATAGTGCGTATTAAAAAGTCTAAACTGCAAATACCCAATTGGAGGGTTGTCTGTTCTAACACGTCTCTCTTCTGCAACCACATCACGCTCTACTTGAAACTCTTCATCTTTTAGATTAAGGTTCTCCATAAGTTCTGCAAAAAGCTCCACAGAGGTATCTATGTTTTTAGAAGAAGATTTGATATAGTAATGTGTATAGTCAAAACTAGTAGCTGCATTATTCACAGCCCCTTTTGATTTAACTATCATATCAAACTCTCCTGCTTCGAGGTTTTTGGTTGATTTGAAGTTTAGATGCTCCAACATATGAGCGATACCACTCTTACCCATAACCTCATTACGACTTCCTACCTTATAAAAGATATCAGTGGTAATGACATTTGAGCCATTCTTCATCGGTATTACGACAATTTCTAAACCGTTTTCTAGTGTTTTACTATGGTGCTTGGGTAATGAGTTAGCCATTAAAAGTCCTACTGTTGTTATCATCATTATAACTGTTTTTTTTATCATATTTATCTACTATCCTCTACAGTTTTAAAAATGACATTTTAACTAAAATATAGTTCTTTTAACC
>OBIK01000072.1_pt1 | contig 11696 bp, 10 predicted proteins | sample 1496171 | NCBI WGS metagenome assembly OBIK01 (sample SAMEA3367191, study PRJEB22510) | hydrothermal vent metagenome | biome: marine hydrothermal vent; material: sea water | place: Cayman Islands | collected 2012-01-19 | depth 2308 m | reverse complement strand
CTATTTTAACAGAAGAGCTTTAAGTTTCTTCTGTAAGTCTATAAAGAATTAAAAAATATCTATATTGGCTAAGATATACCCAATAGAGCTAAACAGTGTTGTCCAAAAAATAGAGTGTAAAATAGTAAAAATAACAAAAGCTTTTTTAGGGAGTTTTGTCAAAGCAGAGGGTAAAGAGATAAACTGCTTTAACCCTTTAAGCTTAGAGACTAAATAGTTTGAGAATTGAGGATATTTTTCAAATCTTTTTTCTAGTTTTAAGAGTTGTTTTGGATGAACATAAAAGAGTCTCGAAAAATATTTTAAAGCACTATTGTTACCTTTTTCAATTTTAAACTTTGAAAATAGTCCTAAAGTTATAAATATAAAAATAGAGGGAATGATTAGCAAGAACAAGTTTATCTCTTCTTTGTAAGCCATGTAGCCAAGAGGAAGCATAATAAAACTTATAAGCGTAGGTAGAAAAAGTAAACCGATGATTAAAGTCGTGAAAAATGAAAAAGGAGTAAAGTAGCCACTCCATGTGAGTTTGGTTGTTCCATCTCCATATATTTTGTATTTGTATGTTGTTAAAGCATCTATGCGAAGTGGTCCTCTAACATGTAGCTTATTTGTCGCTATGCCTACTTCTGGACCTGAGTGAAAGGTACTTCCATCGGAAAACTTTGTACTGGCATTAAGGTAAAGACAGGTAGCATCAGCTCTGTTTAGAAAGAGTTCGGCTATCTCTTTGTTTTCGGTAATAATCGCTTCAGAATGACCTGAACCATGCTGGTCTATGTGTGCTAATGCCTCTTCTATATCTTTAACGATTTTTATGTTTAAGATATTGGCAAGGTATTCAACATCAAAATCTTCTTCTTTTGCCTCTTGAATATCAATAATCTTTTGTGTTTTAGGACAACCCTTTATGAGTGTACCCTCAGCTTTAAATATTTTATGAAGTTTGGGTAGGAGCGTTTGGGCTATGGCTTCATGAACGAGTAGTGTTTCTGTAGCATTACAAACATTTGGTATAAGACATTTAGAGTTTCGTGAGACCTCTAAAGCTTTACGATGATGAGCCTCTTTATCAATATAGATGTGGTTTAATCCACGGTCAAAAGCAATAACAGGGACTAGGGAGTTGAGTTCAATATAGCGATTAAAGATTGCCCCACCACGAGTTAGTACTGCATCAATGTATTTATCTTCTTTAACAAGCTTGACGATACCCTCTTTTGAGCCATCAAAAAGAAAAGAGATAATCTCTTTTGGTAGATTGTTGTTCTCTAGTACCTCTTGCAAGATTTTAATAATAGCATGGTTAGAGTTTTCAGTATCATCAGCACCTTTAAGAACACAAACGTTTCCTGTTTTAAAACAGAGTGCTGCTCCATCAGAAGTCATTGAGGGGCGTAACTCATAGATAATAGAGACAACACCTAAAGGTACAGAGACTCTTTTTATCTCTAGCCCCTCTTGGCTGGTCCATTCTTCCAGTAGGTTACCTACTGGATCAGGGTAGGTAGTCATTCTAATCATTACATCAGCCATATTTTGAATACGTCCAGGACTTAGCATTAGACGGTCTAGCCCAACATCATTTAAGTTGTTTTTATAGGCTAAATCCATATCTTTTTTATTTGCTTCAAGAATGATTTGACTGTTTTTTAAGATAGCATCTGCCATCTCTAGTAAAATTTTATTTTTTTCACTGTCTGATAGCAGAGATATATATTTTTCTGTATCTTTGGCTTTTTGTAAAAACTCTTGAATCATTGGGTTAGTTCCTTGTTGATTTGTATATATAATATGTTTTCGTGACAATTAGAAAGTATGCAATAGATGCATTTAACCAAATAAGACCAATGACTCCATAAAAATGAAGCATCAAAGGAGCAAAAATTAAATTGACTAAAGCTGCAGTGGCAAGAATTTTATTTAAAACTTTACTCTGTTTAATGGTGACGAGCATATTGGTAAATTGACTGCCATAAGGGAAGACAAGAAGCATAAGAGAGGTAACTTGTAAGAGATAAATATTGAGTTCATTTGGACTCTTAGCCGTAATCACTTCAAGTATCTCTTTTGAAAAAAAGAAAACAACAAGAGAGATAGGGAGCATGATAATAAAGATAACCATAGAGAGTTGTCTGTTACGCTTGATAAAGTCATCCTTAGATGCGTGGTGGACTCCAATCAAATAAGGATAGACTGCTCTTGTAATTGGATCAAAGAGATTTCCAATGGCAGCCATAATTTTAACAGAGACGGCATAGTATCCTAGTACAACAGGAGAGAGAAAAAAACCAGCAATAATGGTTGAGCTAGTGCTGTAGAACTGTACTGCGATTTTGGATGTAAAAATATACCAACCATCTTTTAAATAAAAAATTATCTGCTCTTTTGTAATAGCTACTAATTGCACGTTAAAATATTTTAATGCTAGGTATAAGCCCAATAGACCTACTGTAATAGAAGTGATAGAGTGCAGTAAAAGTAATAGGTTTAGGTCATCAGAATTTTTGATTAGTAAAATAACAAGCAGAAAAAATGAGAGTTTTAAAAAGCCATTAAGATACATGATAAAACGCATTTTCTCAATACCTTGAAAGAACCAAATGGGAAGAAAAATATTGCCTAAAAATATACCATAAGATAAAAAAATTAGTTCTTTATAGCCATAGAGTTTTTCTATGCTAAACGTTGCCAATGTTAAAAAGAGTAAAAAAATCATAGCGAGTGCAAATTTAATTAAAATTACAGAAGAGAATATTTCATCTATTTTTTGTTTGTTTTCTTTATGTATAGAGATATGATAGGTAGCAGATAAATCAAAACCATAATCAGAAAAAGTTGTTCCATACATAGCAATGGCAAATACAAAAGCATATATTCCAAATTCTGCTATACCCAGTGTTTGGATGAGGTAGGGTATGAGAAAAAGAGGTAAAATATAATTAATAAACTGTAAAGTTAACAGGGATAAAAAGTTATCTGTTAAGCGTTTTAAAGTAAGATTATTTCTGTATGATTGCATTTCGTATTATAGTTTAATTTTATTAAATCTTATTCTCTTTAAAAATATTCTCAATTTCCTTTAACGTTTCAGTGGCGCTGTTACTTTGAAAAATATTACGCCCTAGACAAATACCTTGAAAACCAATTTTTTTAGCACAAGTTAGTCGAGTTTTAAAGTTATCCATATTGGCACCTCCAGCTAATAGAAGGGCTGGTTCACTCTTTCCAAAGCTTGTTAGCTTTTTTAACTCATCTGGATTTGACGGTAAATGAATTTTAATCAGGTCAGCACCCAACTCTGTACAAACTCTAATAGCATAGTTGAAATCTTCAGCACTATCCCAATCATCTCCTCCTACCATAAAAAGTACAGGGTAGTGATAGAGATTGGCTTCTGATACAATGGCGGATATATCTTGAATGGTTTTTTCTATATTGTCTGCTTTAAAATTAATTTGTACAGAGATAGCTGTTGCATCAATCATTGGTACATCAGAGACTTTAGCTAAAGGGACTTTGTTAATATTATTTTTATGTTTTACTAAACCCATGGTTTGTACAACGATATTGGTTTTGTGAAAAACATCTAGGTGCTGGATGTATCGGTGGTTAAGTACGGCCGCTGGAATGTTGTTCTCCTCAGAAAATGAAATGAGGTTATTTACATTTTCAACGGAGTTAATTCCTTCAATAGGTCCTGAACTAAGTGCATGATCTATGGCTAAAATTAAAAAATAGTTATCTTTTTTGAGCTTATTTAATCTTCTTTCTTTTCCCCATGAATTTTGCATTTTTATAATCCTCTATCGTCTTGAATAAATTCTAAAAGAATACCATCTGGGTCTTTTATAAAAAAGTAGTCAACTTCTGTTTTACCTCTAATGATTTCTATATTTTCGCTGTATCCGTTTTTGAGTATAAACTCTTTTGTTTCATGTATAGACTTAACTTTAAGTCCAAAGTGTTTTACGCCAAGGCGTGGTAAGTCGGTCATTAACTCTTTTGAACTTTTTGGTGCATCTTCATATTTCTTAAAACAAAATAGCTCTAAAAAGGTTTCTCCTAGTTTTAAATGAGCTATTTGTAACGCTTTATCTTCACTCTCCCAATGGTAGGCTACCTTAAAACCAAAAAGAGCATAAAACTCTATAGTTTTTTCTATATTTGAGACACTTAGTGCAACATGATGTATGCTAAACATTATAGTTCCTTTATTTAAAAAATATTTAATTTTAATTACTAGTTTATAATTATACTGAATTTTTTTGATTTATTCTTTATTGCTATAATTCTTTTATGATAATACTAGAAACAGAACATTTAATATTACGTCAATGGAAAAAAGAAGATCTTGTCTGTTATGCAAAACTGACTTCAAATAAAGAAGTTATGAAGTATTTCCCTCAGACTTTAACAAAAGAGAAGAGTGATGGTGCAGCTCAAAAATTTATGCAACTATTAAAAGAGAGAGGTTGGGGATTTTGGGCCGTTGAAGAGAAATCTTTAGGTAAATTTATTGGTTATGCTGGATTACATTCACCTCGTACAAAATTTCCTTTTTCCCCTTGTGTTGAGATAGCATGGAGAATGGAGGATAAGTATTGGGAAAATGGATATGTTTTAGAAGCTGGAAAAATAATAGTGGATACTGCTTTTAAGAGAATTGGTTTAGAAGAACTTGTTTACTTCTCATCAGTTAAAAATTTAAAAGCTGAGAAAGTTGTTCAAGCCTTAGGTATGCAAAAGGAAGAAAAAAGTTTTAATCATCCTTTTGTAGAGATAGGAGATGAACTTAGTCTTCACTATTTATATAAAATACAAAGAGCATTTAAATACTAGTGGATCGAAGAGTAGACTCTTTTCATCATTTTCATCCATGAATTAGGAAGTGGATACTTTTTGTTGGGTAAAAGCCAATCTTGCTCTTCACAGTAGTAGATGACATACTCATCACTGTATTTTAAAGCTTTATGGAGTGTACGTTCAATATCTGTAACAGAGGAGTTGTTTAACGTTGTAAATTCACTTTTTGAGCTTTTCTGACCTTTGTTGAAAACCATAAAACCTATTTGTACTTGAGTTGACCATGTTTGGCGTTCACTTTTAGGTAGAATCCATTGTCGTTGTGCATCTAAGTTATCATTGTATTTGTTTAGTGCTATTCCTTGTTTTCTCCATTGGTAGGCTTGTTTAAAATGTTTGTCTGTACGATACTTATAACTTTCACCCATATCATGGAGTTTTGCCATTGGAGTTAAGCCTTGTTTTAGTCCAGTAAAAATAGCTCCATGATACTCATTTTCTCTAGCCAGTCCCATATCAATAACAATAGTGTTTTCCAAATTAGAGTTAGCGTGAGATAAAGAAGGACCCAAATAGACCAAAGTAACAAGTTCAGGATAACGATTTGTCATGGCAGTCATAATATCTTTGAATCTAAGAGTAACTTGTCTCATATGTTCTTGAAATGAATAGTGGTTATTACTATAAGCATCTTTATCAACCCATTGTGGTTCAGCTCCATCTCTTTGCCAAGTTTTATACTTATTTGGCTTCTCTTTCACCTCTTGCATGGTTGGAAATTTAAAATTGACCATTTTTTTAGCATTAATGATATAGGGTTCATCATCAAAAACAATACCTTTAAAGCCTAAATCTTTAGCAACTTGTGCCACAACAGCAAAGTTTTGGCTAACTTGTTTCCATTTCTCATCATCCCAGAAATCTCCTGGAAAATCAATATTTATTTGTAAAAAATTATGAGGTTGATTTTTGTAGAGACCTTTTAGCCCTTTGAGCTCATTCCAAACTTGTTTATAGGTTATGGTTTGATTCTCTTTCATCACTAAGTTGGTAAAAGAGTTTCCAACTAGAATAAATCCTGAAAAAGGAAGTTTAGAGATTGTTTCATGGTTATTAATAAGATTTTCAGCCATATGAGGAAACCAACTGTTTCCTTCTGCTAAAATTAGATGTTTCTCTTTTGCTATAAGTGTTGAAGAGAATATAAGTATAAATATCAAAAATGTTTTCATAAAATAAGCCTTTTTTTTAAGTATGATAGCATAATTTTGTTATTATTTTACAACAATAACAAACAAGGAGAATAAATTATGATACAAAATAGTTATTTAAATTATCTATTATCTTTTTTCTTTGCAATTGTTTTTGTTTATGCTATTTCTTGGACTACTGAATCCAATGACTTTGCTGATATTAAAAATTATATTGATCGTATCATCTATTTAAGAGATGGAGGTGATGAGGCAGAATCTTGGGGAATAGCATGGTTGTTTTCTGAACCACTTTGGAAAGAGGTCATTATTTTTATAGGCTATGCTTTTGAAGACTATAGGGCTGTTATCTATTTTATCTCTTTTTTAATTGCTTTTACTTATGTCTCTTTTCTTATGAAGCGAGTAGAAGTTTATGTGGCTATGATTTTTTTATTTAATCCGATGACGGTTGATTTGTTTATGGGACAAATTCGAAGTGCTGTAGCTTTTTCATTGGTTCTAATAGCATATAATTTATTTGAAAAAAATAATGACAAAAAAATTGTTCCTATTATTTTGCTTATGATGGCATTTTTCATTCATATATCTATGCTTATATTTTATGGAGTTTTTTATCTGCTTTACCGACTCAATCAAAAAGTTGAAGATAAAAAATATTATCTTATTGCCATACTTACCGCTCTATTTATAGCACTGTTTATGAAGTATGGAGCCAATATAATACTGCTTATAGTAAGCGATACACATGCAAACTATGAAGAGGTAATAGAATCAAGCTCTGTTGCTTACTCTATTACTTGGTTTATTATCGCGATGATTGTTGCTACGTTTGCAGAGTTTAAAGATAGTAAAAATCGTATTGTGGTAGCTTATGCAGTTACGATAATGTGTTTTTTCTTTTTCTCTTCTATTTTGGGAATGTTTGCAGCACGTTATGTTGCTCTTGTTATGCCATTTATTATTATTTCCATAAGTTATTTACCCAAACATTATAAACAAGGCACCTATTTATTGTTATTAGTCTATAATATATATTCGTTTAAGTATTGGCTAAAACTGACTATTATATAAAAACAAAAATGAAACAAAGGATTACTTATGGGGATATCTGGTGATAAAATAGACGCAAAGAATGCAAATTGGAAATTTAATGGAAGCATGGTAGAGCATTTTGAAGAACATGTTTCCAAATCGGTACCTCTATATGCTGAAGGACATGATTTGATTGTAAAATTAAGTGATTACTTCATAAAAGATGATTCTATTTGTTATGAACTGGGCTCTTCAGCAGGAACATTAACGCATAAATTAGCAAAAGCACATGATTTTAGATCATCAAAATTTGTAGGTCTTGAAGTAGAGTTGGACATGGTTAAAAAAGCGAATGAATTATATCAAGGTAATAATCTTTCGTTTATCTGTGATGATATGACAACAGCAACTCTTGAAAAAGCAGATTTAATTGTTTCGTATTATACGATTCAGTTTATTCATCCAAAGTTACGGCAAGAGTTGATTAATAAAATTTATGAAAGTCTAAATTGGGGTGGAGCATTTATTTTATATGAAAAAGTACGAGCAAATGATGCACGCTTTCAAGATATTATTTCTAATTTGTATATGGAGTATAAACTAGATCAAGGCTATTCAGCAGAAGAGATTATTGGTAAATCTAAAAGTCTAAAAGGTGTGCTTGAACCGTTTTCGACTCAAGGAAACATAGATATGCTAAAAAGAGCAGGGTTTGTGGATATTTTATCTATTCAAAAGTATATGAATTTTGAAGGGTTTTTGGTTATTAAATAGGCTAAATTAATCATTTTGAAAACTTTTATACTTCTAAGTGTTAAGAAGTATAAGAGCTAGAATAAATAGATGGAATACTCTGTTAGAGTTCTACCTCATGCCATGCTTGTGTGTTACACTCTCTATAAGAAGTAAGTGCTTGGTCAATTTCATATGACCAGTGAAGTATAATAGGATGAATGGTTGCTTTATCATGTGTTTGAGTATAGATATCTACACCCAGTCTTACACGTTGATATTCATGAAATTGTTCGGAAAAAGAGATAAAAAGTACATCAGCATTAGACTTTTGGTGTAATCTATCGTTGGCAAATTTGGCTACCATATCTAAAAAACTGGTTAAAATAAGTCCACAACGTGGAATAATCTTACCATCATCATTTACAAAACCAGCAGCTAAATCATGTTGATATTCATCATTTTTTAAAAATGCTTTTCCATCAATATTAATAAAACTATTGGAAAGTTTTTCATTTTTTTTAAGGGCTTTAAATGCTCGATTTTTCAAATTTCTCTCCGATACTAAACGAATAGAATCAGAACGAATATATTTTTGTCCTTCTGTCAGCTCATCAATAAACGCTTCGGCACTCTCCATGGCATCTTCATCTAAGTTATTAAGTAAAATAGTAGGAATAATTTTAAATTTATGTTGATGTTCTTGAATTATCTCTTTGCAAAGTTCATTGGCAAAAGTCATATTTCTTTTTGCCCACTCTTTATTGACTTCTTCTAGGGGTAAAGAGAAATGTGCAATTTCTAAGACAATAATCATGGGAGCATCTCTATTTGTTAGTTGCTTATTGAGTAGTTCTTTGAGTGCAAAGAGTTTATTTTTAGACCACTCTTCATAGGAGATAGTTGGAGCTGAGTAGTTTTTTTCATTGGTTGGTGTAATACATACTTCGATAATTTATCCTTTATTATATTCATTTTTTTCTTTTAGGTTTGTAAAGTTCTCATACCAAAGTTGAAACAAGAAGATTCTCCATAGCTTATATTTGTATGTATCATCTCCTGCATAAAATTGATCACGAATGTTTAATATAGAAGAAGTATAAAATATATTATCTTTATCTAACCTTTTTTTATTAATTTGTGAATATAAAATATCTTTTAGTATTCCTCTCATCCAATCGCTATAAGGTGTGTAAAAACCACTTTTTGGACGCTCTATAAGGTTTTTAGGAATGTACTCATGTGCTATCTCTTTTAAAAGATACTTTTTTATATCATTTTTTATTTTGATTGAAGAGGGTACCCTTGCTAAATATTCAATAAGGGGTATATCTAAAAATGGAGTTGAGAGTCTAATATCTTGATGGTTCATAGCTGCATAACTTTTCATGAGTTCACCATCTACCATAGTTGTTTTAAAATATGAACCAATAACTTTATCGACGGCTTGGGCATGTTTTGGAAAATCTATAGTATCAAAACTATTGTTTATAGATTTTGTGTATCCTTTGATATGTGTTTGTAACTCTGTTTCTATAAAAAGCGTATTTCTTTCATAAATCATTCTTGGTATATCTGGGGCGAGGAGTAATTGTACAAGTTTGTTCTGTTTTTGCTCTATGTTGTTAATATTTTTTATATAAGGTACTTTTTTTGTATTAATAGTATTAATGGATTTAGCAAATATTTTTTTTAATAACATAGGGGTCTGTTCTAAACGATGAAGTAGATGAACATTCTCTGCAGTTGCAAAAACTTCATCACCTCCATCTCCTGAAATAATGGTAGAGAGGTTATTGGCTTTGAGTAGTTGGCTTGTTAACATCGTTGGACTACTGGCATGGTCAGCAAAGGGTTCATCGTAGACTTTACACATTTTAGGTATGAGTTCTAAAGCATCTTTTTCGGTGAAATAATATTCATGGTGTTTAGCTCCTAAATGTTTAGCAATCTTTTTTGCATAATGTGCTTCATTGATTTTTTCGTCATGGAAACCTATGCTAAAGGTATCTACTGCTGTTTGACTTTGTGCTTGGGCAAGGGCAACCAAAGTAGAGCTGTCATAGCCTCCTGAAAGGGAGAGTCCAAATTGAGAATGTTTAGAACTTTTCTCAACAGCTTCTTCTAATAATCTTTTTGTCTTTATAAGAACTTCTTGCTCACTGTTATTGCTTTTTTCTTCTTTGTAGCATGACTCTAGTTCCCAATATTTATGGGTGATATAGCTATTATTATTTAAATCAAAGCAGATATATTCACCTGAACAGACCTTGTAACAATGTTTAAAAATAGTATTGGGTTGTAAGATGAAGCCCAATTGTAGATAGTCTGCTAGACAGGAAGGGTTGATTGTGGGGGTAAAGCTTTTTACTTGTCTAAACTCTTTAAGATGTGTTCCTATGATAATATTTTCATCTGTATTGGCAAAATATAGTGGCTGAATACCCACCTTATCTTTAGCAATAAAAAGTTGCTTTTTATTTTTATCATAAATAAGACAAGCGAATGCATGGTCTAAGTTTTTTAGAAGATTTATTCCTTCTTGAAGATAGTCCTCTTTGAGCTTAGAGAGGTTAATTTTTTCTTCTGATGTAAATAGAATCAGTAGCTCTTCTTCATCTAAAATTTGTATATGAGAAGAGTATTCAAGAGTGGAAAAGTTATGATTTTTTTTCTCAATAGAAGCTAAAAATGTTTTCAATTATAATGCCTTTCATGTTGAATTGTTTGGTTTAGATGGTACCATAAAAAGAGTACATGTATAAAGGTGACGATTAAAAAAGCAATGATTAAGCCTATGGCTTCAAAGTTGTAAATAGCAACAGGAACAGTAAGAAAGTTGATCAAAACAGTGTAGTGCATAACCGACATATACTCTTTAGTTCTTTTCATTATTATTAAGGCACCAGAGAGTAGCCCACCAAAAGGGATTGTCCAAACACGTAATAAAAAGAGACTTAAAATAGAGATAACATGTTCCTCTGCTGAGCCTTGAACCAAAGAGACTATCTCTTCAATAAAGTATTCTGAAAAGAGTATAAATAGCGTAGCAACCAGTATAAATATGAGAGAAGTACGTTTTAAATAGAGAACAAATAGGTTAAAGTTCTCTTTGAATTTTCTTGCTAGATAAGGGTAGAGTGCTTGGTTTAATGGCTCAAACAGTCCTCCAATTGCCTGAACAATCTTTTCTGCAATAGCATAATAACCTACAACAGTAGGGTTGGTTAATAGACCTAAAAGTAAAAGGTTGGTTGATGTGTATAAAGATACATAGTATCGGGATAAAAATACATGCCAACCATCAATCAGATAGATTTTTATGGTTGAACGCTTTTGAAATTCAAAAGAGATATTAAATTTTTGATAAACCAAATAGAGTGAAGCAGCCCCTGAAATAATTCCACCTAAAGAGAAAAGTAGAGGAACAAGAAATATATCACTCTCTTTTTGAACAAAAACAAAGATTGCTATGGCGAAAATAGATTTTGAAATAAGATTGATATAGGTAATGTATTTCATTTTTTCCATACCTTGAAAAAACCACAAAGGAAATAAAGTTTGTCCAATAACCGTACCAAAGGTTAGAAAGTAAATCTCCCAATTTTGTTCAAACTTTGGGAAACTAAAGACCAAGACTCCTAGTAATAAAAAACTCAATAGAAGTAATGAAAACTTAATGGTCATAACCGAGGAGAAAATTTCTATGATTTTTTCTCTATTGTCACGATGTATAGAGATCTCCTTAGTAGCGGTTGAATTAAATCCATAGTCAGTAAGAATACCAAAATAAGCAATAATAGCTGTAGCAAAAGCCAAAAGTCCAAAATTTTCAATACCTAAAGTTTTAACCAAGTAAGGAAAGGTAATTAGTGGTAAAATATAATTTACAGCTTGCAATAGAGTTAATGA
>OBIK01000071.1_pt1 | contig 11735 bp, 8 predicted proteins | sample 1496171 | NCBI WGS metagenome assembly OBIK01 (sample SAMEA3367191, study PRJEB22510) | hydrothermal vent metagenome | biome: marine hydrothermal vent; material: sea water | place: Cayman Islands | collected 2012-01-19 | depth 2308 m | reverse complement strand
TCTATTACTTCGTTTTCAAATATGTTCTCTTTGTGTTGGCTCATTGTTTTCCCTTATATCCTATAGTAAATATAAGTGTACAATAGTTAACTTCTAAATTGCATTTTCATAAGAAAAATTACTTTTAATTTATGAATATTGTAAGTATTTAAGTATTTCTCGTGATATATCACGTTATAATTTATTTATATTTTTATAGTACAAATTAATAAAAAGTTAATAAAAAGGAGGTAAACTATGGTTATAAATATTAAAAATGAAACTGGTGGTTTTGAGTGTATTGGCTCAAGAGGTGCTGGAGAAATTATTAGAAAAAAAATGAAAAAAGAGCTTGACAAAGGTCATAGTGTTACTCTCGATTTTGTGGGTGTAGAACAAGTGACTCAATCATTTATAGATGAATTCTTCGGTATTTTCATACGAGCTTTCGGAATGGAATACATCAGAGGAAAAGTACTACTTGTAAACGAAACACAAGGTATTAAAGATACCATTAATTTTGTTATAAAGTACTCAAAAGAGAGGGTGGCTTAAAAAAAGTCATCATCATCTTCTTCATCCATCTTCCACAAAAAATTTTTTTTAAAATAATCCATATTATAGTCAATATTAGCTTCAAAAAACTCAAAAGCAACCACAACACCTTTCCAAGGATGTTCTAACTTTTTACTTGTATATTCTTCATTTTCATAGCGAATAAGTGTGTCATTAGAGATAATCACAAATCTACCACCTGTCATTTTTAAAATTTCAAACATAGCATAGAGTCCAAAACCTGCATTTTTAGGTTGATTATACATTTTTTGTTGGGTTGAAGTAACTCCCTCTTTTAATGCTTCAAATATGGCTTCTTCCTCATTTTTAATGTTAGAAAAATTTAGCTGTATATTTTTCAAAAAAGCCACACCTCTGTCTGCTACTACAAACTGTATTTTTTTCTCATCTTGATAATATTGAGCCATAGTATACCCACCCACAGGCGAACGAGCATGGTCAGCAACATTATTCATAAGTTCCAAAAATAAATATTGCAAATAATGCTTTAAATCTCTAATGTCTCCTTTATCTAAAGCCTCAAAGTTTTTAAGCATGATATTGGTTAGATGTGTCGATATTTTTTCTAAACCCATTCTACTGTTCTCTATATTTTCAACAGGACTAAATGTACTACTCGGTGTATATTTTTGTAAAATCATATTTCTAATATAGCTATTGTCCGTCTGAATATCAAGTTCTTCATCTTTTTGGTAAGCTCTTAACATACCAATAAAAATCGGTTCTACCAAAGAGATACCTTGAAAGTCTCTATTATTGTTCTGAAAAAGTGATATAAAGTTTTCAATATTGGATATTTTTATTTCTTTCATTTTTTACCTTTCTGAAATTGTAACCGAATAATTTTAATTCTCTTCCCTTACATCCACCTTCCCCCCAACCACAGCCGACACCAAAGCCACACGGCGTTCTTTTAGCAGTGCTATGGATTGGGTTGATTTATCTATAAGGGTGTCTATTTTTTTTGTTTTTTGGTCTAAATAAAGAGCTATTTTTGTTTGTTCTTCCATATTTGGTATTAAAATAAATGTACTTTTTACATTATCAACATTAAATCTAAAGACCTTCAATCCTGTAGCATATTTTCTTAATTCATTAGAAAATACTTTTGATTTATAGTATAGATACTTTCCAGATAAAAGTTTACTGTTGGGTTTTAATAAAATTTGCTCTCCACCTATTAACCCTAAATCATTTCTATTATAAAAACAAGAATGTCCTAAGTCTTTAATAGTTTCAGAGGTTGATACTAAGATAGTATTACCATAATGGACAACTTGACTAAATTTATAAAATTCATCGTTTACATAAAAATTAAATTCTTTATTAACTTCATCAACTTTATATGTTTTTCCATATTGTAACGCAACATATTTACCATTTTTTAGTAGTTCATCCTTTTTAAAACCTGTATTTCCTCTAACTATTGTAGTAACCCAATCAAGTCTATACTTATTCCAAGTGCTATTGTCACTATCTAACCCTTTAGTCACAACATGACTAATAAGTGCTTGTCGTTTCTCTTTTAGTAGCTCTATAAGGCTTTGCTGTTTTTCTATTAGGGTGTCTATTTTTTTGGTTTTTTCGTTTAGGTAGTTTGATATTCCTATTCTTTCTTTTAAAGATTTTGGAAAAACTACTTGAAGATTACTTAAAGCTTCTGCTGTTAATTTTGGTTGAGCCGAACCTGTAATAAAAGGTGTTAAATCAATTGAGTTTAACACATATGTCCAAAAATCAAATAAACTATCTTTTGGTTTTAATATATGAGCATGATTATTTACCCAATATTTATCTTTTGCAATAAATGCTAAAGGTGTACTTTTTGATAATAGATTTGCTCCATCTTCTCCAATTAAAATTGTTGTCTCATTAAAAATATAATCTTCTACATAATCAATAATTCCTGAAGCACCATAATATGGATACTCTCCTGATATATTTTCTCTTTCTGACGCACTAATTGGAATTCGCTTAAAATTTAAATTAATTATTTTAAATTTTAAAAATGTATTATCCCACCCCTCAGGAACATCCCCCAACCATTCAACCCCTGAATCTTTATATTTTGGATAAGCCTTATATCTCATTCAAAAGCTCCACAATCTCACGGCTCAATGCTTCAAGTTCCCCATCTATCTCTTCGAGTGAACGAGGAGGCACATACTCATAAAAGTGTCGATTAAAAGGAATCTCATAACCCACTATGCCAACTTCATTATCTTTTTTATCGCGTTTTTTTAGCTCTATCCACGCCAAAGGCAGATGAGGTTTTACCTCTCTTTCAAAATACTCATAAATATCTTCACTCAAAGGCACATTTTCATAATCACGCAAATCAGAATTGGCTTCTAGGTTTCCTTTTTTGTCACGACATAAAACAGCATCGTCATTGTGTTGGCTCAAATGCTTTTGCAAGAGTTTAAATTGTGTGGCTGTTAACTTTACATCCAATGCTTCAACAAACGCTTCACGGTCGTCTATCTGCTCTTCCATTTTTGCTAACGAGCTTAAAACCTCTGCTCCGACATCGCCCAACTTTGCAAAAGCTTTATCTGCTTGAAGTGCTTCCAAGCGTTCTTTGTCCTGTGGATAAAAGCTAAGTTGCAAAGGTCGCTCAACCGTGATGCGTCGGTAACCAAAATCAGTCGTATCAAAAAGTTTACACACCTTTGAGCTTTGACAGTTACCATAAATGCGTACTATCTCTTCTATGCTCTGCTCACTTAACTCTTTTCGTTTGCTCCCTAGTGACTTTCTCATGCTCTGCCCAAACTCTGTGGCGTTGATGAGCTGTACTTTGCCTTTTCGTTTGGGCTGTTTGTTGTTGCTAAGTATCCAAATATAGGTGGCAATTCCTGTGTTGAAAAACATATCCGTAGGCATGGCTACTATGCTCTCTAGTAGGTCATTTTCCAGTACAAAACGTCTTATCTCACTCTCGCCACTTCCTGCCCCACCTGTAAAGAGGGGCGAACCATTGAGAATGATTCCGATTCGTCCACCACCATTTTTAACGCTATCCATTTTAGAGATGAGATGAAGTAAAAAGAGTAAAGAGCCGTCACTTACCCTTGGTAGTCCTGCACCAAAACGCCCCTCGTAGCCTTGGTGTTTGTGTTCATCTGTAACCTCTTTTTGTACCTTTTTCCACTCCACCCCAAAAGGAGGATTGGAGAGCATGTAGTTAAACTTCATGTGGCTTAGTTGGTCATCGCTTAGGGTGTTGCCATGTTTGATGTGTTCTACTTTTTGACCTTTTATCATCATATCTGCTTTACAGATGGCGTACGATTCGGGGTTTAGTTCCTGCCCAAAGGTTACCAAAGTGGCATGGGGGTTTAGCTCATGAATGTACTCGCTACCCGAACTCAAAAACCCACCAGTTCCAGCCGTGGGGTCGTAGAGACTTCGCACGATTCCCGACTTTGTTAACGCTTCATCATCTTCTACAAAAAGCAGTGAAGTGGTCAAGCGTACAATATCTCGTGGGGTAAAATGCTCCCCTGCTGTCTCGTTGGACTGTTCGGCAAATTTTCGTATGAGTTCTTCAAAAAGCAGACCCATTTTGTGGTTGCTCACATTTTTGGGGTCAAGGTCAAAGTTGGCAAACTTCTCTACTATAAGGTAGAGCAAATTGTTCTCTTTGAGTTTTTCTATCTGTGCGTTAAATTCGTATTTTTCAAAAATCTCTAAGGCATTGGGGCTAAAAGCGTTGATGTAAGACTCTAAATTGTCGGCGATGTTTGAAGAGTCAGAGAGAAGTTTAGAGAGGTCAAACTTGGAAGTGTTAAAAAAGCTATGATTAGACTTTCGTACCAAAAACTTCTCTAGTGGAATATTGAGGGCTTTTCGTGCTTCATACTCGTCTAAAACCTCTTGGCGTGTTGGGGAGAGTACGCACTCTAAACGGCGTAAAAGGGTAAAAGGCAAAATGATTTTACCATAGTCTGACTGTTTGTAATCGCCACGGAGTAGATCGGCTGTAGACCAGATGAGGGCTGAGAGGGATTGGGACATTTTTGTTCCTGCTGTTTAGATGTTGCTATTTTATCAAAAAGCAGTGGAAAAGAGAAAAAAGAAGTGCTTTTTTCTCTTTTATTCATGCCATCTAAAACGAAATTCCTCCTGATACCTCTGGATATCCCCGACTCTCTTTATTAATTCCATCGTCATAAATCTCTTGCACCCAACCAAAGGAGAGATAAGAGTTTGGAGACATAATCATAGACATACCTACACGACCACCATAACTATCATAATCATCATAATTAATAGCACCATCTTCACCCATAAAAGTATGACTATAAAAAGCACCTACATATGGACGAAATGGTATAGGTAATGGAATATGATAAGTTACAGGAATTGTTAGTTGACTAATAGATGGGTCACTACCTAACCATAAAGAGTATGATGCACCTACCGATATATTATCAGCTACAAAATAGTGTGCATTAACACCCATTACAGAGTAGTTGTTTCCATAAGCAGTATCTTGACCTACTGTAAAACCAAAGTTTTTGTGACCTATTGAAAACATACCTGTGGCGTTAACAATAGATGATGACAATAATAGAGCCATTGTTAATTTTTTCATAAAAGTTCCTCATTTGTATTTTTTAAACACACAAAGTATAGACTATTTTTCTTAATAGAGACTTTTCTTGTTAAAACCACACGAAAACTAACCAATTATTAATAATAAAGTACTATGATAACAATACTAAAAAAACCAACTAAGTTATTATATGAATGAAAATAAATCAAGTCCGTTAATAGAAGCTTTTGGAGAACTATCAAAAATAGTTCTAATGCTGTTTACTAGTATCAGGGAATTTTTTGAGAAGCATATCTCTTATCAAGCAGTTATGCTACTCTCTATTATCTCTTTTTCTACCTCTTACTATGGTTTTCTCTCTTTAGTTTCAGATGGAATGTTACTTACTAAGGTACTATTTTTTGCCGTAGTAGCCGTAATTCAGATAGCATTAGTCTACTCCATTAGTCAGCTCTATTTTAGAGAGTTTTTCTCTCGTCATATATTTAGAGCCTCTCTACTACTATCTACTTATATTCTCTCACTCTTTATATCTGTACTCTTTAGCTTTAATTTCTATTACAAGATTTTTTCTGCTTCACAGTTTTCCCAGCGTAATGTCACATTGCAATTAGAGCGTATAAAAGAGAAACTAGAAGATGCAGAGAGCAGTTTTGACTCTATCTATATCTCTTTAAAAAGTCTAAGCGACTACTCTATGGCCCGTTCCATAGAAGAGAGCAGAGTAGGAGGAACTTGTGATGAGACAAAAATACCAACACCAGGTCCTAGAAGTGCTTTGCGTAAATATGAGAGTGAGCTTTTTTCTAGTCATCTAAGTTCCGTGGGTGAGCTTAAAGATAAAATGAGTGTTGAGATACAAGAGGTAAAAGTTTTACTAAAAAATTTTAATCCTAAAGAAGACAATATAGAAGCACTTGAAGAGCAGGTTAACAGAAAAATTGGCGTTATTAACCGTATATTTAGAGAGGGAGAGATTACCCTATTACCAAAAGTACTGATGGCTCATAGTGGCACAAAGAGAATGAATATGGAGTCCTCTGGTCGTATTATCTCTTGTCCTGATAGTAAAATTAGTCAAAAAATTAGTGCCATTATAGAAAATTTAAACTCTTTACACTTTTTGGAAAAAGTAAGTTTTTTTGATGCCAATGACCAACAGCAACTCATAGAGAGAACCATAAATGTCCTTCTAGCAATCATTCCTTTTACAGGTACAAAAGTGGTAGCAATTGACAAGATGAGTTCCCCTAATGATGTGACACAGAGCGATGTCAAAGCGATTGGACTAGGATTCTTGGTTGACTTTTTTATCTTCTTCTTTACTATTTTATCAAAAGAGCCATATCGTGCTAGATTCTTTACAGAAGAGACCATTAGAGAGTATCAACGACTATCCTTACGTAGAACTCTAAAGCCATTTCTTTTTGAGGGACACTTCTACTATCATCTGATAATCCCTAATAAGAAGAGAAATATTAAGCTAGATGAGATTGTAACTAAGTTTCAAGTAGATAAAATGCTAACACTTACAGGTAGTAATGTAACCTATGAAGAGCTTCTTCTACTGCATCAAGTAAAACTTAAAAACTTTGAGACAAGCAGTTTTCAAGTTTATAAAGTAAAAAAGCGTAAATATGAGACTCTTGTTGTTGAGATAGATAAGTTGTACTAGATGAATGATGTAGTTTGGAACGTAAAACTCAAAATGAACTCAATGGTTCAAGAGATGAAGTGGCACTTTGGTCTAAAACGTAGAAGTATGCAAGGGTATGTGGAACTAACCACACTCTTTCCTAAAGTCTTAGGAGTCTATACGTTGGCTATGTTGGTTGACTTTGGAAAGACTCTTGTTTTTTTAAAAAATATTATTCGCCAAAAAGTGATACTTCTGCCTCTTTTTATCATGCTGGCACTTCTTAGTTATTATCTTTTTTTGATAGCAGGTGACCCAGAAGATAACAAGTTTGATAAAAAATTTCTGCCACAATACTACTACAACTCTGCTATTGAGATACGAGACCAAGAGCATAGATTAGCAGGTTCCTTGGCACAACCAAATAGTTCAACTTCTAATCCATCTCTATTTATAGATGAACTACCTAGCTTTTTTTGGAAACTATTAAAGGAGAAACATGACCCTCATCTAAATTTTGAAAATAACGCTACTACTTTTTTTGAAGCGATGTTTCAAAACCCTAGATACTATAATGGTATAGATATACTAGAGCCATTGGTTCAGAGTAAAAATTTGGTTAAAAATATGTTTATGGAGCAGAGCTTTAAGATAGACCCAAACCCAACACTTACCCAAAATCTTATCTCCTCATTTATGAACAGATATCGTACCGAACCTCTTGATAATATAGAAAAACTAAAACTAGCCAAGACCTTTTACCATAAACTAAAAGCCAATGATGGGATTAACTTTAAACGTTGGGTAAATAGTGAACATAGTTTTTTCTTTTTTGAAAATAGAGGATATGGACTAAGAGACACAGCAGAGATTTTTTTTGGTAAATCTCTAAAAAATCTTACACAAGCTCAACAGGCAATTTTAGTAGCGATGTATCAAAAGAGCTATCACCTAGATAACTCCATGCAGATACAAAAAAGAGAGTGGGCAGAGATTAAAAGAGTTGCTATGGAGATTATAAAAGAGTCAGAACTTATGATAGATAGTTATTTTTTAAACTCTCAAATAGAGAAGATGTCCCAACCAAATCTTCCCTATTTTCCTGATGATTTAATGGAGGTCATAGGTAAAATAAGCTCCAAAAATAGAGAAGCTATCAGCACCCTACCCCTAAGAAGCAGAGAGCTTCTAAAGAGTAGTAAAGATGTGATAGTCCAAGAGCTAGACAGACTATACAAGATCTTCAATATCACACCTAAAACTAAACTAGTAACCAATATTGAGCTTAATTTCCCTCTTGCAAACAACTTCTATTTCAACAACTATCTTACAGAGAAAAGTGATGCCTTGGATATAGATAAACTTTGGGTCTCTGTGGTAAATGAAAAAGGAGAGTTCATAAGGCTATATCAGAAAAATCTAGGCTATCATAACCCTCCTCAAATTGGAAACTTAGCCAAGTTTTTTACAGCACTTCTCTTTGTAGACAGAGGAGACAAATACTACAGCACCTACTGTAATAAAGCAAAAGAGAGCTTCATAGACCCCATATCAAGAGGAGTTTTAAAGTGCAATAAAAATTCATGGATAGATGCAAGAAGAGTTTTTGCCTCTGAGACTATGTTGCCTCTCTATGATGGATTTGTACGATACAAACAGACAGATAGACGAGGTACTAAAATCTATTATGAACCAATCTATACTAAAAAAATAGAGCTTATCTACCGTAATCTTTGGCTTCAAACCCTACAAGACAATGAGCCAAGAGATGATTTTGGCTTGGGTAAACTTCAAATGACCCCACTTGATTTTCAAGTAAGCCTTCACAAGATTATACAGATGTTATATCGTCCAAACAGTATGTTTTATGATGCTAAACTAATTAAAAGTCTCTCTTTTTACAATATAGAAGATAGTAATATAGCAAAAAAATCAACTCATCTATCTTTTCACTCACCTGCTCCAATATCTCCATCTTTTGAGTCATTTTTCACCTCAGATAAACGCACAACTCTAAAAACACTCTTAAAGTCACCCATCTCTCAGAGATATGGAACATTAAGATGGATGAAAAACTATAGAAATATAAAATTTGAGTTGGCACAAGAGAGCCACAGAGGAGATGAACATTGGCTAAGTGGAGCATTTAAAAAATCAGGTAAACATTACAGTTTCGTTATATATCTTGGAAAAGAAAACTTATCAAAAGAGAGTGCAAAAAGAGCCATAGAGAAGATAATGGAACTAACCATCATCTCTGTAAACAATCCAAAAGATATCCGTCACCATTATATGGAAAGGGTTTTTGGTGGTGATTAGAGTATATCTACTCTCTTGCAACAAAACAATAAGAACTAATTGGCTAAAATACTCCCCTTAAAGTCCCACTATCAAAAAGGTTTAATAATGAATAAGAGCAAAGATTTTTTACGCAGAATAGTTGAAAAAGATTTAGAGTCAGGAAAATACCAAAAGGTAGTTACAAGATTTCCTCCTGAACCAAACGGCTTTCCACATATTGGTCATGCCAAATCAATCACTATAAATTTTGGTATTGCCAAAGATTATGAGGGGCATTGTAATCTTAGAATGGATGACACCAATCCCACCACAGAAGATACTAAGTATGTAGAAGCACTAAAAGACGCTGTAGAGTGGCTTGGGTTTGAGTGGGATAAAAATGTGCGTTATACTTCTGACTATTTTCCTCAAATTCATGATTATGCTATCCAACTTATTAAAATGGGAAAAGCCTATGTAGACAGTACAAACGAAGAGGAGATGCGTGAACTTCGTGGAACGGTTACCCAAGCAGGAGAAAGAAGTAAGTATGCCAATCGTTCAGTTGAAGAGAACTTAGAGCTTTTTGAACAGATGCGAAATGGCGAGTTCAAAGATGGAGAACACGTCCTTAGAGCCAAAATTGATATGTCGTCTTCTAACATGAAAATGAGAGACCCACTTCTTTATCGTATCCGACACGCAGACCATTTTAGAGCAGGAGATACGTGGTCTATCTACCCGATGTATGATTTTGCTCACTGTCTCTCTGACTATATCGAAGGGGTTTCGCACTCTATCTGTACGCTAGAGTTTGAAAACAACCGTGATATTTATAATTGGGTATTAGATACGCTAGGGCTTGTAACTCCAAGACCTTATCAGCATGAGTTTGCACGATTAGGGATTAACTACACAGTCATGAGTAAAAGAAAGCTTTTAGAGTTGATTGAAGCCAAGGTAGTTTCTGGTTGGGACGACCCTCGTCTACCTACCATTGCAGGGTACAAAAGAAGAGGTTATACGCCTGAATCTATTCTGAATTTTTGTGATGGCATAGGAGTAGCAAAAGCTAACTCTATGGTAGATGTAGCACAGCTAGAGTTTGCTATAAGAGATGACTTAAATACAAAAGTACCACGCGTAATGTGTGTGCTTAACCCACTGAAAGTAACTATCGTTAACTATGAGGGTTCAGAAGAGATTGAAGCTTCATATTATCCACACGATGTACCAAAAGAGGGGTCGAGAAAATTGCCTTTTTCTAAAGAGATTTACATTGACCAAGATGATTTTATGGAGAACCCTACAAAAGGTTACTTCCGTCTTACACCCGAACAACCTGTAAGGCTTAAGTATGCCTATATCATCACTTGTAAAGAGGTCATTAAAGATAGCAACGGCAATATTATAGAGATAAAAGCAGAGTATCATGCTGATTCTAAAAGTGGAGCAGATACGAGTGGTATCAAAGTTAAAAGTGCTATCCAATGGGTAGATGCTACACAAGCTAAAAGCGTTGAAGTAAGAGTTTATGACAGACTTTTCGTAAACGAAGCACCTGAGGGTGTAGAAGATATAAATCCAAACTCTCTAAAAATCATTAAAAATGCACTTATAGAACCTGCTGTTATCACAGAGCGACCTGATGTTAGATTTCAGTTTGAGAGAGAGGGGTATTTTTATGCTGACCCTGTAGACTATAGCGATGAAGCACCTGTTTTTAATAAAATTGTAGGTCTAAAAGAGTCTTCGGCTAAAAAGAAAAAAGCACCTAAACAAGCACCAAAGAGTGAGCCTAAAAAAGTGCAAATAGACGGCGAAGTAGTAGCTATGAGTGAAGAGGAACAGGTGCTTTTTGATAAATATATTGAATCTAAATTAAACTCTGAAGTAGCCAACACCTTGGCTCGTGATAAAAAACTATCTAATTTCTATGAAGAGGCACTAGAGACATTTAACAGCCCTGTAAGTCTTGCCAATATTGTAACCAATGATGTGGCTAGAGAGTTAAAGCAAAAAGAGACAAATGAGTTGAAGTTTTCTCCAAAACAGATAGCACAACTTGTTAAAATGGTTGATGATGAGACCATATCGAATAAGATTGCCAAACAGGTCTTTGAAGAGATGAGCAAAAGTGGAGAAAACCCAACACAAATAGTTGAAGCCAAAGGGCTTGTACAGATAAGTGACCCTGCTGTGATTTTGCCTATTATTGATGAGGTTATTGCTAAAAATCCTGATAATGTGAAGAAGTTTAGAGCTGGAAACAGTAAACTTTTGGGCTTTTTTGTGGGGCAGGTTTTGAAGGCTACTAAGGGGAAAGGGAATCCTAAGGTTGTTAATGAGTTGGTGGCTAGGAAATTACAATAAAATCTACTAAAAGGGAAATGTTTATCAAATCGTTAAGAGATATGGTTAGTACGATTACGTTTACCTGACCCTAAAATTCTCAAATTGAGATTGCTAATCATCTTGGGTTGTCTAAATCAGCTATTTCTATGGTTATTAAAAATGGTAAAAATGGAGATTGAATAGCAGGAGTGTCAGGTTCAATAGCCTATTAAATGTGATTAATATATACATTTTCCTATATTAATACTTACTTATAAATTAAAATATAATCTTTTAAGTTTAATTCAGTTAAAATAAATCTAAAGGATAACTATGAAGTCATTTAGAAACTTTTTTCTTGGTACAGTT
>OBIK01000070.1_pt1 | contig 11829 bp, 14 predicted proteins | sample 1496171 | NCBI WGS metagenome assembly OBIK01 (sample SAMEA3367191, study PRJEB22510) | hydrothermal vent metagenome | biome: marine hydrothermal vent; material: sea water | place: Cayman Islands | collected 2012-01-19 | depth 2308 m | reverse complement strand
GATTGTTGTCTATGGTGTTTAAAGGCTTGGAGTATTGGGAAAAACAAGCGTAGCTTCTTCCCTCAATCACGCAAAGCGTGCTTCTATCATTACAAGCACCCTTGAAAGCAAAGCGGTTTGAGGAGGACACCCCGACCTACAGTTTACACTTCTTAGCAATAAAAGTTATCTGCTCATCAAGCGTTAATCCCTCTACATCTACAACCACATCAGCCAAAGCCTTATACGCCTTTTTACGCTCTTTATAAAGTGCTTTAGCTTTTTTTTCATCAGAAAATAAAGGACGTTTAGCTAGTTTAGCTTCTGAATTTTTAGCTGTTTTTAAACGCTTATGTATCCACTCAAATGAAGCATCCAGTAGTACTACAGTACCTAGTTTCTTAAGGTTGTTTACCTTGTAAAATCCTCCACCACAAGAGATGAGTGTACCCCTCACGCAAGACTCTATCCAGTCTGCTGTAGCTTGTTCTTGTTCTCTAAAATAAGCTTCACCTTTTTTCTCAAAAATCTTTTTGACTTCTTTATTTTCTTTTGATTCTATGAGGTCATCTGTATCTATAATGTAGGTACCATACTTTTTTGTAAAAGCACGTGCCGTAGTACCCTTACCTACACCCATAAAACCGATAATAATGATATTTTTTTTCATGGTATTTTTGTTTTAAACCATGTTATAACGGTCAATTATTTTTTTTATTCTCTTGCGTAAATTTTTCAATGCATCCACTGCATCTTTACCTTCTGCCATAAGTGAATCAAACTGATCAAATTGTATTTTGGCTACCCAGCCTATCTTGGTATGTCTTTTGATACCAACAAAACGTACTTCTCCATAATGCTCTTTTGCCATTTTATAAATACGGTCTATTCTCTCATCTAAAGTTTTTGCTTCTTTGCTACTCAAATCTTGTCCTTTATGTCGGTTTTAGGCATAATTATAGCATAGAGCTATTACTAAAGGATTACACATGAAAAATGTATTGATAACAGGGGTAAGTTCTGGACTTGGATTTGCACTTGCTCAAGCCTATTTAAACAATGGTGATACGGTGTATGCCATAGGTAAAACCTTGCCTAAACAACTTGAAAATAATCCTCAGTTTTTCTTTTTTTCTTATGACCTAAGTGATACCTCGATGATAAAGTCTACTCTTACAGAGTTTCTCGAGCATCGCTCTTTTGCACTAGTCATACTCAACGCAGGTGTACTTGGAGATATAAATACCTTAGATAAAGTAGAAACATCACATATCAAAGAGGTCATGGAAATCAACGTATGGGCAAACAAAGAACTCATAGACTTACTAGCTACAAAAAGTACAGTACAACAAATAGTAGGCATCAGTTCAGGAGCATCTGTCAATGGAAGTAAAGGTTGGGGAGCATACTCACTTTCGAAGTCCAGCCTAAATATGCTACTTAAAGTTTATGCAAAAGAGTTACCAGAGATTCACTTTACTTCTTTGGCTCCAGGTATCATAAAAACACCTATGGTTGAACATATCATAAATGAAGTAGATGATGCAGTATTTACCTCAGCTAAGAGACTTAAAGAGGGACACATTCAAACACCTGAAGCTGCAAGCAAGCACCTCATACATATTTTTCCAAAATTACTTGACTATGAGAGTGGGAGTTTTTTAGATGTTAGGACGATGTAGGATTAAACTTTACTCTTCTGCCACTCACCCTTATCAAAAGTCTTCCAAAACCAAACTGCCTTCACTAAGGTGTCAGATATCATCGCAAAATACACCACCATGATATTGTCAAAATACCATGAAAGTACAAACGCAGGGATAATACGCACAAACCATAAAGAAAACAAACTTATCTTCAAGGTGCGTTTGGTATCTCCTGCTCCTCTTAATGCCCCTGAGAGCACGAAGTTAAAAGCAAGTGGGATTTGAGAGAGTCCAACTATGCGTAAGTAAAGGCTAGCCTCTTCGATGGTTTGAGCATCATCGGTAAAAAACCAAACGATTTGTTCTGGCATAAAAACCATAAAAAATGATAGAAAAAACATAAACCCTATGGTGTACTTCAAGACAAGCAACACATCTTCTTTGGCTTGTAAAGGCTTTTTAGCTCCCAAGCCTTGTCCCATGAGAGCCATGGCTGCGATGGTAAAACCAATGCCTGGCATAAATGCTAAACCCTCTACACGCAAACCTATCTGATAGCCTGCTAAAACCTCTGTACCATAGTGAGCGATGATGACAGTAAAAAGCATAAAACTTCCAAAGGTCAAGGTACGTTCAAACGAAGCAGGAATTCCTACTTTTAAAGCTCGTGTCATAAGTGACTTTGAGTAGTGCCACATGGGAACATAGGGCATTTTTCTTTTTGTATACAGCCATGTGTAGATGAGTGTTTCAAGTATGTTTACTATGACCGTAGCCAAAGCAGCACCCATTACACCAAGCTCAGGAAAACCAAAATGACCAAAGATAAAGAGATAGTTTAAAAAAACATTGAGAAAAATGGAGCCTATTTTGACATACATGGGGGTTTTTGTATCACCTGCTGCATTAAGTGCGGTCACAAACACAAGCTTGACAAAGACAAATGGGAGCATGAAAGTAAGCATCTGTACATAGTCTTCTCCTAAGGCTACCACTTCTGGTGCTGTACCAAACCATACATAGACATGAGAAGATAAAACATACCACAGTAGCATCATAGGAAAAGACAAAAACAGAGCAAACCTAAGCAAAGTAGAAAGTCCTGTAGACGCACGTGTCATCAACCCCGCCCCAACAAAACGTGAGAGCAATGCAGACGTACCTACATGTAGCAAGGTAAGTATGGCAAACATAAACGTAAGTGACTGCAAACCCAAGCCAACAGCAGCCACTGCAAAAGCAGAAATGCGACCGACCATTATGAGGTCGGTGATAACTTGGAGCATGTCTAACAGTGAGTTAATAGCCGCAGGGATAGAAAGCTTAAGTATCTTTTGATGTTTTTTAGGAAAATACTTTAACACTATATTTGACTAATATTACTAACATACATCATAATACCCACTAAAAATACAGACAGCAATGCCATCATCCATATGCTTGCCACCATCATACGTCCTTGAAGAAATATCTTTCTAGTACGATAAAGCAATACAGGTATAGCAACAAAAACTATAATAATAGGTGCAAAAGCGGTAAATGCATTGAGTTCATACTTTTCTATTGAAAGTTGTGTAGCCCTAAATGCTGCATAAAGTATAGTATACATCAGTGCTAAAAGTATCATCTGCACTACAACAAAGATGATATATACACCTTGTGTATTTTGTTTATCGTTGTATTTTTCCATCTTAGCTTTCCTTGAGTACAGTCTGTATGGCTTGTATTAAAGCTTCTTTTTCTAAAGTACGGATAGACCTATTATATGTTTCAAAATCTAGGTCTTTTTTTACTAAAGACTTTTGCAATATCACCTCACCACCATCAAGCTCAGAACTCACAAAATGTACAGAAACCCCACCCTCATCATGTTCATCAGCGTAGGATTTTTCTATGGCTTTTAAGCCTTTGTGTCGTGGTAAAAGTGAGGGATGTAAGTTTATGGCTTGTACTTGTTCTGTAAATACGGGTGTCAATATACGCATAAACCCTGCAAGTACCGTTAAGTCTGGAGCATAACGCTTTAAGGTATCTACTACTACAGCATCATATGCTTCACGTGAGTCAAAGTGTTTAGGCTCTACCACACCATATGCTATACCATTGTCCTGTGCTACTATTATGCCTTCTGCCTTTGGATTATTGGTCAGGGCAAACACTACTTCTACATCTTTTTTATGTAAGGTCTTAACAATGTGGGCAAAGTTTGTACCTTTACCGCTAAATAAAACAGCTATTTTCTTCATAAAAAGAATAGTACCAAAACTATTCACAATTCACTTTAAGTTTTGAGCACACCCATAAGGAACGATGTAGAGTTTTTCTTCTTATACGATGAGTGTTTAATGCTTTTATCTTAAGCATAAATTTATTTGGATATAATCCGCTACTTTGTTTACAACTCGCATTAAAAATGTGGAGAAATATATAACAGGAAGGGGGTGCTTTTTATGCCAGGAATTAAACTAACTTCACGTGATTCGTTCGACGATGCGTACAGAAAGTTCAAAAGACAATGTGACAGAAACCTTATCGTTACTGAAGCAAGAGCTCGTCAAAACTTCGAGACTCAAACTGAGAAGAACAAAAAAGAGAAGATTGCAACTCGCAAGAAAATTCTTAAAAAACTCTTCATGCTTAGAAAATACGAAGCCAGACTGTAATGAGTCTTTTAGTAGGGCAACTGCCCTACTTCTTAAAATCTTAACATCCTACTCGCTCTAGTTCATCTTCATACATAATCTCTTTTTCTAAAAGTACTTTTGATAATATGACTATTTGTTCCCAGTTTTCTTCTACTAATTGAGTAGTATTTTGTTCACTTTCTTGCATCCAACGCCCTAAAGCATTGTCTATCTTATTGTGGTAATGTTTTGTATTACTTGCTTCTGATTTTTGCTCTTGAGTATCAACAATACCATTTATATTTATATACCCTACTTCTTTGTCCATACCATAGCATGCTATAGCTTTGTAAGCATCTTTAGTAGCTTGCTCTAAGTCGGAAGAGGCTTCGATATCCATACCTAGTATTTCTCCATACTGTTTTATCTGCGCTATTCTTCCTGAGAGCGACACGCATATACGGTTTTTTATGTCATCAGAAGTCATATTGTAATGAAAGTCATCTTGAGAATTTGATACAAAGCTTTTAGCATTATTTCGAGGGGCTACCGCAATGTGTTTTATTGATACATTGGGCATTAGTATCTTAGAGATAACTGCGTGAGAAGCTTCACGTATGGCTCTTTTGGCAAACATTTCTTCAGGAGAGATATCAGAAACCTTTTCGCCATACTTCAGACGCATTATCTGCTCGATGAGTATCTCCTCAGTAATGGCAGAGAGATTACGCCGTATGCACTCAAAAGAGGCTTCTTTACTTATGAGTTCTAGCTGAGCTCCTGTCATACCTGCTGTGTATGTTAAGAGTTTATTCATGTCAAACTTACCAGTAGTAGGTTTATATTTGATGATTTTGTCTATAAAATACTGTCTGGCTTCCTTGTCTAGGTCGTCTACTTCTATGTGTATCTCTATACGTCCAGGTCTAATGATAGCTTCATCAATGTTCTCTTTGTAATTGGTTGCGGCTATGATGAAAACATGTTCATCTGCCTTGTTAGAAAATCCATCCATTTCTGCTAGAAACTTATTTATCTGTACTTCACGGGTGTTGTCTTTTTCACGTCTACCCACAGTATCTATCTCATCTATAAATATAATGGAAGGAGCATACTCTTTGGCTTTTTTAAAAACATTTTTTATCTTGTCTAGTTGGAGTAGTTCTACTCCTGTGATGGAAATAAACGGCAGTTCAGCCTCAGCAGAAAATGCTTTAGCCAAAAGTGTTTTACCTGTTCCAGGAGGGCCATAAAGAAGCATCCCTTTGGGAGGTTGCACATCAAAGTCTTTCAATAGCTTTGGTTCTTTCAAAAAGTTTATGACTTCTAAAAGTCGACTTTTTGCATGGGTATGTCCTGCGATGTCAGAAAAAGAGACATCAGGTATGTCAAACACTAACCCATCTTCAGAAAAATCTCGTATACGTTTGACTTGTTTAAATCTACAATCTTTAACTGCATACGTAATCACGCTACCTTTTATACTTATGCTGTCTTCTATCTCAAGTTTTATGTTTTTTCTAAAGAGTTCTTTTACAAGTTTTTCTTCTGCTATAAGAGGACTTAGGTTTTCAGCTATAAACGCTTTTACTTTTTGAGAAATAGAAACTTCTATAGTGCTATAGTCAGTCATAACTGATTTTGTTGTTACCATATAGTCTGTTATTTTAGTAAAAAAAGTATCACCAAGTTTATTTTTGATACGTCTTGCATCAAGTTCTGGTGCGAACACAAGTACTTGTGTTTTCAAGAAGTTTTCAAAATCATCGTCGACTATAAACTCTAAATCAAAGTTATCTTCAAATGCTTCTTGGTATTCTAAAAAAGCTTTCTCTCCTATAGATTCATAGGCGGTATAGTTAAGTTTGTTAAACAATACAATAGTAGCCTGAGAGAACCTAGAGATAAGTTCAGGTATGATGGCTTTTTGTGTACCACCTGTTTTTATGTTTCTTTTTTCTTCCCTTTTAAGGGCTTCGAGTATCATAGATTCTGCTTGTATATAGTCGTCATCTATGAGCTTTATAAATTTATTGTCAGAGTACAGCTCTTCGCCTAGGTTTGAGGTAATAATAAAGATGGTCTCTCTAAAATCCACCAAAAAAGTTGCATTTCCTTCGTCATAGAGTTTTTCAGGGTCATCATTACAAGGCTGATCTGTTACCTTGTCCCAACCACAAGCATCTCTCATCACTCCACCTTCAAAGATGGAAAGTAAATTTGTTTGTATAACATTGTCTGCTTTTTCAAAAGCATCCAGTACTATGATAGACTTAGGGTTGTCATGCACAAAACCAGTCATCTGCCCCGTACTGTACCCAGACCACCCCTTAGGATAGCCATAAAGTTCGCCACCGTTTTGCTCATGGTACTGTGTCATGTCAAAGTTACGTATCTTATAATCTTTGAGCGTTTTACTCATCAATTCAGCTAAATACGTTTTTCCCGTTGCAGGAGAACCTAAAAACAAGTATGTTGATTTTGGAGCATTTTTGTTTTTAAGTATATTGCTTTGTATGCTACTCACGATGGCATCTATGGCTCTATCTTGACCAAAAAGGTTTTTAGTGAGTGCTTTTCGCATCTTTCCAGCAATGTCTATAGTGTTCTGACTCTCGTTCATTTATGATTCTTTATGCTTCTATTTTAACCCTTTGGTTGTGGAAGATAACAACTAAATGATTTTAGAATCAGATTTTACCCTATATTTCTTACAAGTTCAGATTATAAAAATACTTACTTGTCAAGTTTTATCTTATTTTTTCTAGTGTTGCACTCGCAATTTAAACATAAAACATACATTCCCACTTAGATTTAAGCAAATTATATACAAAAGTTACCTATAATTCTAGCAAAATATTAGCCATTTTGAATGATGGCAATACAACTGAAGGACATATTATGGCAAGAAGATGTGCAATAACTGGCAAAGGCCCACTTACTGGGAACAACGTTTCTCACGCAAACAACAAAACAAAAAGAAGACAACTTCCAAACCTTAGAAGCGTAAAAATAACGCTTGCAGACGGAACAACTAAAAGAGTAAGAGTAGCAGCATCTACACTTAGAACTATGAAGAAGAAAGCGGCACTTGCAGCTTCAACTACGGCTAGTGAGTAGTCTTTTAAGATAAGAGAGGATATACTCTCTTATCATGATGTTTATAAAAAAATTTAAACGCTTTCTCGGTTGGAGAACTGCACCCAAACCCCACATCACACTAAATGACGAATATTACGGACATTTAGCACCTTTTAGATTCCCACTTATACTTACAGTACTTGTTATGCTAATAGGTACGATGGGTTATATGGCTATAGACAACTTCTCCCTCATGGATGCCATCTACCAAACAGGTATAACCTTTACTACCGTTGGTTTTGGTGAGATACAGCCTATCTCCGATGCAGGGCGTATATTTACCATTACGCTCATCATCTTTGGTTTTGTTGTATTTTCCATAGCCATTGGTATTATCGCGGAAGTGGTGAAAAAAGGTGAATTTCAAAAAACTGTTAAGGAGCGTAAAATGCTTTATGAGATAGCAAGACTTAAGCACCATTTTGTGGTGTGTTACCATAACGAATTTACTATACAAGTTACCAAACAACTGCGTGAAAACCATATTCCTTTTGTGGTAGTAGACCCACGTGAGGACTTAGAAGAGATAGCCAAAAAACATCACTACCCTTACTTTGTATCTGCTGAACCTCACACAGAAGAAGGCATATTAAAGTCACACCTCTCTTCAGCCAAAGGGGTCATCACGCTTGCAGATAACGTAGCAGATAACATTGCTACTATTGCTTCTGCACGCCTGTATGAACGTGAGATTAAAAGAGGACGTAAATACCTCATCATTGCCAATGCCAAAAACCACGAAGATGACCAAAAACTACTAAAGCTTGGAGCAAATAAAGTAGTCACAGCCACCAAACTCATGGCACAACGTATTAATGCTATGGCAGCACGACCAGATATGGAAAACCTCCTCCAAGAGTTTCTTTACAAAAAAGATACGCCACTTGACATGGAAGAAGCAAGAGTATCTAAAACCTCATGGCTAGTGTTGAAAAAAATAAAAGTCGCACGCTTTAGAGATGTAGCCAACGTTACCATCATCGGTATACGCCAAAAAGATGACAAATTTATTCCTATGCCTAAAGGTGATACTATCATCATGCCAGAATCTAAACTTTTACTCATAGGCACAGGTGAAGGTATACGTAAAGCCAAAAAAATCATACGCAAGAAAGAAAAGCCTGAGGAGTTAAAGTTTGTATAAAATCACGCAACTTGAAAATGGTTTAGAAAATGTACAAGGCTTTTTCTGCGGAGCTACAAATGTAGGTATGCGTCCAAATAAAAGCCAAGGAGATGTGGCTTTTATTCATTCACAAGTACCCTGTGATATCTCGGCTGTGTTTACCTCAAACACATTTCAAGCAGCACCCATAAAGCATTTTCAAAAATACCCTAAAGACTTTCAAACTAACTTTGTACTTATCAATGCTAAAAATGCAAATGCTATGACAGGGCAAAAAGGCATAGAAGATATAGAAACTATTATGTCTACTCTTAGTAAAAAACAAAAGGTACTAAACCCCGTTATGTCATCTACAGGTGTCATAGGCTACCGTTTACCCATAGACAAAATCACTTCTTCTTTTGCTACTTTGGACTTCAATGCAAAAAACTCCCACGAGACAGCTCGAGCCATTATGACTACAGACAGCTTTAAAAAAGAATTGGCTTACAAAGTAGAACTTGAAGATGGTTCCTCATTTAACATCGCAGCCATCTGTAAAGGTGCAGGGATGATAAACCCTGCTATGGCAACCATGCTTTGTTTTATTGTGACAGATGCCAATATACCTAAATCTGACATGGATGCTTTACTAAGTGCTTCAACAGAACAGTCCTTCAACCGCATTTCTGTAGATGGTGACACCTCTACAAACGATACTGTCATGCTGCTTTCTAACAAAACATCTGGTAATTATCATAAAAAAGCATTTGCTGAAGCACTAAATAAAATCATGTTTGAACTTGCCATGATGATACTACGTGATGGTGAAGGGGCTAACAAACTTGTAGCCTTTGAAGTCAAAGGAGCCAAAAGTTTAGAAGAAGCACAAAAAGCTTCTATGGCCTTAAGTAACTCTCTTCTGGTAAAAACTGCTCTTTTTGGAGAAGACCCTAACTGGGGACGCATCGCTTCAACTATAGGAGCCTCAGGCATTGAGTGTGATGACGAAATGCTGAGCATCCATTATGATGATTTACTTATCTATTCTAGTGAGTTTAGAGAGCTTGACAAAATACGTGAAGACAAAGCCTATACTATTATGAAACAAGACACTTTTAAAGTCACCTGCAACATCGGCTTAGGAGATGCTAGCTATACCTCTTATGGCTGTGATTTAAGCTATGAATATGTCAAAATAAATGCCGAGTATCGCACTTAAATTTTCGCATAATTCATCTATGTCAATGTTTTGTTATCTTTTAAGCGTTATACTATAAACATCTAAATATCAAAGGATACACATGTTACATGAATATAAAGAAGAGATCCACGAATTAAAAATGAATAATGCACATTTTGCAAAAGTTTTTGAAAAACATAATGCCCTTGACCAACAAGTTGAAGATGCAGAAGAAAACCGTGTTATTTTAACAGATGTAGAGCTTGAAACACTCAAAAAAGAAAAACTTCTACTAAAAGATGAAGCATATAAAATGATTATGGATTATAGAAAAACGAAAGTATAACCTACACTATACACTTCTTTCCCTATAATACCTAAAATCATTATAGGGATTAATTATGAAACACTTCAAATTTTCACTTGTCTTGCTAGTCACTATTGTCATCTATGCACAACCCGTTCAAATAGATATGCATGGTGGTAAAGATATCAAAAAACCTTTTCATATGGATACTAAAAAACCAGAAACAATGCATGAATTCTTAAAACCGTATGCAGAAAATAATGACACAAATCAAACATCAAAGCCGCAATAATGGCAAATTTTAATACGATTGAAGATATACCCTCTGCATTATTGGAAACTATTGATATCTTAGGGTTTACTAGCATGTCTGAGATACAAGAGAAGGCCATTAATCCTATCTTGGAGGGTAGAGATGTATTGGCTCAGTCTAAAACAGGTTCAGGTAAAACCTTAGCTTTTGGTTTACCTTGTGTAATGAAGACAAATACTAATAATCTTAAGCCCCAAACCCTCATCATCACACCTACAAGAGAATTAGCTGACCAGATAGCTGTTGAACTTAGAAAGCTGGCTACTTACAAAGCAAACTTGAAAATACTTACACTTTATGGTGGTGTACCTCTGCGAAATCAGGCAGATTCTCTTGCTAAAGGTGCACATATACTCATAGGTACACCAGGACGCATACAAGACCATCTTGCCAAAGAGACACTCACACTTGAAAGCATCAAAACACTCGTTCTTGATGAAGCAGACCGCATGCTAGATATGGGTTTTTATGATGAGATAGTAAAGATTGGATCCAATATGCCAAGAGGCAAGCAAACCTTACTCTTTTCAGCTACTTTTCCTACAAATATAGAAAAATTAGCCAAAGCCTTACTCAATCAGCCTCTTAGCATTAAAGTAGACACGGTTATAGAAGAAAATAAAATCAATGAACTGCTTTATGAAACATCAGATAAGTTTAAAACACTCATTACTCTCATACAGGCTTACAAGCCAAAATCACTCCTTATTTTTTGTAACACTAAAGTAGAAGTTATTGCCCTTACAGATAAACTACTCAAACTGGGTCATGCTACTATAGACATACACGGTGACCTAGACCAACGTGACAGAAATGAGTCTGTCATAGCTTTTTCAAATGCTAGTAAACGTATCATGGTAGCTACCGATGTGGCTTCACGTGGACTAGACATCAAAGACATTGCCCTAGTCATCAACTACGACCTACCCTTTGACCCAGAAGTCTACACCCACAGAATAGGACGAACAGGACGTGCAAATGCCACAGGCAAGGCAATCTCCCTCTTCTCTCCAAAAGACCTCGAAAAGTCTGCTTACGTTCTCTCTAAAGCACAAAAGAAAGAGATGAAAGAATTACGTGTGGATGCTAAGTTCAAAATGATATCAGACTACGATACCTTATGTCTTAATGGTGGCAAAAAGACCAAACTACGTGCTGGAGATATCTTGGGTACACTTTGTAAAGAAATAGGCATAGAGGGGAAACTCATAGGAAAAATAAACATCACAGATACCAAGTCTTATGTTGCTATCCATCATACAGTGATAGATAGGGTTTTGAAAGCTTTGAAGTCTGTGAAGATTAAGAAGAAGAAGTATGTAGCGTGGGTATTATAAGCGATCCATGCAGGATGTAACCCTACATGTCCTCTTCTAATATCTCTTTACGTCTTTTATGCCGTATCACATAAAAAACAATTATAAAAAGTACAAATACTAAGGCAATAAGTGTCGCAGACTTCAAGTACTCAGAGATAAGCTCTTCGTTGGAGCCTACTACATACCCTAGAGCTACTAAGACAACAACCCAG
>OBIK01000069.1_pt1 | contig 11881 bp, 11 predicted proteins | sample 1496171 | NCBI WGS metagenome assembly OBIK01 (sample SAMEA3367191, study PRJEB22510) | hydrothermal vent metagenome | biome: marine hydrothermal vent; material: sea water | place: Cayman Islands | collected 2012-01-19 | depth 2308 m | reverse complement strand
ATTGGAGAAGATATGAAAATTTTAAAAAGCACTATAGCCTCACTAGTCCTGTTATCAACTTTTGGTTCAGCCGTTTCATTTGAACAAAATGGTGTAAAAGAGGGAAATGATAGAGTATCTATTGGTCTATATACAACTTTGCATAATGATAATGGTGGTGACCCATCAGCAACACTATATGGTCAATATGGTCGATTTATCACAGATGATATAGAGGTAGTACTTGACTTATACACTCAACTTTCAAGTGTAAATAAAGATATTTACTTTCTAGTAGGTCCAGGAATAAATTACTATTTTGCTCAAACACCTACATTGACTCCTTATGTTGGAACACAAGTTTTCTATTCAGATAAAATTACAGATGATGATGGAGATTTTGATGCTTATGGTAGTAAATACTATGTTGGATTTCATAAATTCCTTAATGAAAATGCCTCTATTACTCCTGAGTTGAGTGTACAGCTATTTGATTTTACCGACTATTCTAGTACTAATTTCAATGTTTATTTGACATATTTCTTCGATTAAAAAACATTATAACAGTATAGAGGATATAATACATCTTCTATACTTTTACTCTATTTTATTCTTTAAAAAGGACTACCATGAATTTATTTACAAAAAATCTACTTTTCTCTTTAATTATTTTAGGACTAACTGCTTGTCAAAATAGTAACTTAAGTCCAAAAAAAGGTATCGCTTCTACTTCAAAAGAGATAGAAAAAAGAGCACCTCTTGTAGTAGTTGGTGGAGAGTTAAACTATGATTTAAAGAATAGTATTCAAAGCAGATATAGACTTTATGGTATCAAAATAAATCCTCAAAATAATACTATCATTGCCTATGGAGATAGTAGTCAAGTCTCTGTTTATAACGCTAACTTAGAGTACATAGGTGGGATAGAGAGTAAAAATGATGAGATAAAAGCTATAGATATTAGTAGTGATGGAAGATATTTAGCCTGTGGTGGAGATGATGGTCATATCGAAATATGGGATTTAGATAGATATAAACTAATTCATCGCATGAAAAATAGTTCAGATACATTAGCTATAGCTTTTAGTTCGGATGGAAAAAAATTGGCAACAGGTGGAGAGAATAAAGTTATTGATATTTGGAATGTTAGTGTAGGTGAACAGATTGCTCAACTTGAAGGGCATACAGATGATATCACTCAACTATCTTTTATAGACCATGATAGAAAAATAGTATCAAGCTCTGAAGATAAAAAAGTAAAAATTTGGCATGTAACTAGAAAACAAGAGCTATATTCCTATTTAGCACCCTCCAATAAATATGGTGAGATAAAAGAGAGCCAACCCTTTGATGACTATAATCTTATTGCATTAACAGAAGTTGAGACAGCTACAGGAAATCGTAGAAATAGAAATGGACCTCCTGTTTGGAAATATACTCTTAAGTTTAAAGATAATCAAGGAAATATGCTTTATGAGTTTAATGAACATAGAGGACCTATTACTGATATAGCAGTTGCTCCAAATAGAAACTATATGGTATCTGCTTCTGAAGACAAAACAGTTAGACTTTGGGATTTAGAAAAGAGAAAACATATTACAAATATTGTCTTAAAAGATAGAGCAAATGGTGTTAGTATTAATAAGTCGGGTCATCTTCTTGCTGTAATTGAAGGTAAAAAAACTATAAAACTTTTCAATATAACCAATGCTCATGCACCTCAAACGAACAGTAATCTAAACACCTTATCTCCAACAGGTAGTAGCTCACTGCTCTATAGGAAACAACACGCTATTGTTGTGGGTGTTAATAACTACAAAAAATCATCTATTCCTAGACTAAATAACGCTGTAGAAGATGCACGAAGCGTAGCTAAAACTTTACGAGAAAAAGGTTTTTCAGTTATTGAGCTTTATAATGAAAATGCCACAAAAGATAGAATTCTTGATGCCTTAAAAGAGGTAAAGCAACACGCTATCTCAAAAGACTCTACACTCTTCTATTTTGCAGGACATGGAGATGGTGTGTCAGGAAACCACAATGTAAGAGAGGGGTATATTTTACCGTATGAGTTCAATTCAGAACTAAACAGTCCAGACCCAGATGTTATGTATTATGACAAGAGTGCTATTAGTATCAGCTCTCTTATCATGTACGCAAGAGATACCAAAGCTAAACATATTGGTATTATTTTAGACTCTTGTTTCTCAGGACTTGCAATGGATAGTAAATATGCTAAGAAGTCATTCTCTTCGTCTAACTTTAACACCATTGATGAAGTAACCTATGATGCTCCAACACGTTCAGTTCGTATCAAACCAGCAACAGTAAACAGTAGTAATAATAGTAACAATAATGTCTATCAAGATTTATTGAACAAAAAATCTATTAATATATTGACAGCAGGTGATGACCAGCCTGTCTCTGATGGCTCTAACCATTCACCATTTACACAAGGCTTACTTACTGCACTTGATAGTAATAGTCAAAGTGGATATATAAGATTTACAACCCTAGCAGAGTATATTAAAAGATATGTAAAAGAGAAGACAAACAATAAGCAGACACCTCAATATAAAAATGATAGTTTAGAAAAAGGTGACTTTATATTTAAGGTAAATTAATAATTAATTTACCCTATTTTTTTATCAAAAACACTCCAGATTCCACATGATGAGTATGTGGGAATTGGTCAAATATAGCACTATCATCTATACGATGAGTAACTATTAGCGTCTCCAAATCTCTTGCCAATGTCTCAGGGTTACAGGAGATATATATAATATTTTCAATCTTAGAAATCAACTCTATGGTATCCGTGTCTAATCCTGCCCTTGGTGGGTCAACTAGTACTGTTGAGAAATTATAAGCATCTAAATCTATATCTTTTAGACGTGTGAACTCTCTACTTTTATTTAAAGCCTCCGTCATCTCTTCTGATGATAATCTTATAAAAGAGATATTATCTATATTATTTAAAATACAGTTCTCATTGGCAGCACGTATAGAGCCTTTGCTAATTTCTGTGGCTAAAACATTATCAAAATATTTAGAAAGAGGAAGAGTGAAGTTCCCCAAACCACAATAGCTCTCTAAAAAATCACCCTCTTTCACTTTTTTTGCCTGTTTTATCGCCCACTCAATCATCTTTATATTGACAGCAGGATTTGGTTGTGTAAATCCACTCTCATAGTGACGATATAGATAATCTACTTCATCTATCTTAAGTTTTTCAGTTACATACTCTTGGCTCAAAACTACTTTTTGCTTTCGACTTCTTCCCATTATAGAAGAGTTCAATTTTATCTCTAATGCCCTAGCCTCTATCTCCCACACCTCATCTAATTTTCTATGATATATCATGGTAATGAGACACTCATCTGTAGTAGTTGCTAAAAACTCCACACTAAAAATACGATGTTTTAGCACTTCTGAACCATTAATAGCATCAAGCAAAGGTTGCATTCTCTTCTCTATAGGAACAATAACTTTAGGACACTCTACAATATTGGTAGCTCCTTGCTTGTCAAGTCTACCCATAGCATAGTTAGCACCATTATCATCATGCCAAATTTTAAACTCAGACCTAGCTCTATAGTTTGACTCATTGGCTGAAAAAACCTCTAGTTTTTTTACCCCAAATGGAGATAAAAGCCCCAAGACTCTCTCCTCTTTCTCTCTTAACTCATCTTCATAACTTAACTCAAAAATGGCACAAGAGCCACATATTCCAAAATGTTTACAATTCACTTTATTACCTTAATTTGTATTGGATATAATACTTTTTAAAAATTAAATTCAATATTTTATCCAAAAGGTACAAAAAATGTCCATAAGCGTTGTCATCTTAGCCGCAGGAAAAGGTAGTAGAATGAAATCTACTACTCCAAAAGTTCTTCATTCGATATCAGGAAAAGCGATGCTTTTTCACGCCATAGATGCTGCTCAAAAAATCTCAGATGATATTACAGTTATACTTTATCATCAAGCTACCCGTGTACAAGAGAGTATAGAAGCTGAGTATAAAAATATCCATTTTCACATTCAAGACGCAGAGCAGTTCCCAGGAACAGGTGGAGCAATGAAAGGGGTAGAGACCAAATATCAAAAGACCCTTATCTTAAATGGGGATATGCCTCTTATCACAAAAAACTCACTCTTAGCACTTACCAATGGTGATGCTGATATAAGTATGTCTGTTATTAAACTAAAAAACCCTAACGGTTATGGTCGTGTAATTATAGAGAATGAAAAAGTTAAAGAGATAGTAGAGCAAAAAGATTGTAATGAGAAACAACTAGATACCAAAACGGTCAATGCAGGTATCTACTGTGTTAACACCTCTTTACTTAACCGTTATATTCCCCTACTCTCAAATGAGAATGCCCAAGCAGAATACTACCTAACAGATATCGTCAAAATGGCTGTTGATGAGAATAAAACCGTAAGCCCTATCTATGTAAAGGAGGAGGAGTTTAAAGGTGTAAACTCCAAAGTTGAGTTGGCTGATGCAGAGATTATCATGCAAAATCGTATTAAAAAAGAGTTAATGAAACAAGGCGTTACGATGCGTTTCCCTGATAGTATCTATATAGATTGTAGAGCCACTTTTGAAGGAGAGAGTATCTTGGAGAATGGTGTGACTATTTTGGGAAAATCTAAACTTATTAATGCTCATATTAAAACAAACTCTGTCATAGAGGACTCTATTATAGAGAATTCAGATGTTGGACCAATGGGAAGGGTTCGCCCACTCTCTTATCTTAAAAACACACACATAGGAAACTTTGTTGAGGTCAAAAAATCTACGCTTACAGGAGTAAAAGCAGGACATTTGGCTTACATCGGTGATGCTTCTGTAGATGAGGGTTCAAACATTGGTGCAGGTGTTATCACTTGTAACTATGATGGTAAAAATAAATATAAAACTACTATTGGTAAAAATGTATTTGTAGGAAGTGATACACAACTAATCGCCCCACTTACTATAGAAGATGATGTGATTATCGCAGCAGGAACAACCCTTGTAAAAGATGTCAAAAAAGGAGAATTGGCAATCTCAAGACCTCCTTTAAAAAAAATAACCAACTTCTTCTATAACTTTTTTGGAAAGGCTAAATAATGCAACTAGATTTAAAAGGAAAAATAGTTCTTCTTGGGATTACAGGAAGTATCTCTGCTTATAAAGCGTGTGAAGTTGCTAGACTCTTTATCAAATCAGGTGCAGAGGTTCATGTGGTTATGACCCCATCAGCAGAGCGTTTTGTCTCAGCTCTTACCTTTGAAGCACTTACTAGAAATCCTGTACTTACTGAAAAAACGGAAAGTTGGTCATCTACACTTAATCATATTGATATGGGTAAATCTTGTGATATTTTCATAATCGCTCCTGCAACGGCGAATACACTAAACAAACTTAGCAAGGGAATAGCAGATAATATTTTGCTTCAAACAGCACTTGCTTTTAACAAACCTCTACTAGTAGCCCCTGCTGCAAACACCAATATGATGGAGCATCACTACACCGTTGGTTCTCTTAAGATGTTGGCTGTAAATGAGGTAGAAATCATCAAACCTCAATCAAAGCTTTTAGCCTGTGGAGATGAAGGAAATGGTGCATTAGCAGAGCCTATGGATATCTTTTTCCAAGCTTCTCAAAAACTGCTAGAGGATGATTTTTGGAAAGATAGAAAGATAGTTGTAACAGGTGGAGGAACACGAGAGAAGATAGATGATGTTCGCTACCTATCAAACTTCTCTTCTGGAAAAATGGCAAATGCCATCTCTACTGCACTACATCTAAAAGGTGCTGATGTATGTTTAATCACAACCAAAGAGCATGATGATATCCCAATTGGAGTCTATACCATAGAGGTAGAAGATGCACAAGAGATGTTAGAGTACACAGTAGATGCAGTAAGAGTTGCCAAAAAAGGTAAAATGAGCAAAGCCACTATGAACAGCTCTGACCCTATTCATCTTATTCAGAAGAAACCTTATCTTTTTATGGTGGCAGCCGTGGCTGACTACACGCCTAAATTTCCACAAGTAGGAAAGATAAAAAAGAGTGATATTGGAGATAAGTGGTCAGTTGATTTAAAACAGACAAGTGACATCATCAAAGAGGTCAACAAAGATAATCTAACCACTGTCTCTTTTAAGGCTGAAATGGAGATAGAAAGTGGTTTAGAAAATGCTCAAAAAAGCTTAACGGCTAAAGGAGTTGATGCAGTCTGCTATAATCTTCTAAAAGATAGCCAAAGCTTTGGAACAACCAAAAACAGTATTACTTTTATTAACCAAGAAGAGAGCATTGAGCTAGGAACTGCTGATAAACTTACTTTGGCATTTAAAATATTAGAAGAGAGTAAAAAGTTAAATAATAAAATATAAAAAGAGTAATCTATGGAAAAAAATAACTTAAAACATCTAGCCATCATCATGGATGGTAATGGAAGGTGGGCAAAAGAGCGTGGTCTTATCCGAACTAAAGGGCATGAAAAAGGTGCTGATACCATTCGAGATATCACCCGTTATTGTGCTGAACATAAAACAATTGAGACGGTAACACTTTATGCCTTTAGTACCGAAAATTGGAAACGCCCAAAATATGAGGTAGAGTTTTTAATGAAACTACTAGATAGATGGCTTAAAAAAGAGCTAGAGACCTATCACAAATTTGGAGCAAAATTTGAGACCGTTGGCAATATAAAGGGGTTCTCTCCTAAACTTCAAGAGACCATCGCTTCGATTAAAGAGCAGACAGCACACCACACCAATGTAACTCAGATTTTAGCACTCAACTATGGCTCAAGAGAAGAGATAGCCAAAGCAGCCACTAGATTAGCCAAAAGAGATGAAGAGATAACAGAAGAGAGTCTAGGAGCAGAGCTAAACACACCCTATACCGATATTGATTTAATGGTAAGAACCAGTGGAGAGCATCGTTTATCAAACTTTTTGCTTTGGCAACTTAGCTACTCCGAGTTTTTCTTTACCAATACACTTTGGCCCGACTTTACAGCAGAGGAACTCGACAGAATTATCGAGGACTATATTCACAGAAACAGAAGATTTGGAGGGGTTTAATGCCTGATATACTATTAACTATTTTTATTTTTACTTTTGGAATTGTGATGGGTTCGTTTTTAAATGTACTCATCTATCGTATTCCCAACAACGAAAACATCGCTTTTCCTGCATCAAAATGCCAAAGTTGTCAGACTGAGCTAAAATGGTATCACAATGTACCGATATTCTCATGGATATTTCTAAGAGGTAAATGTGCTTTTTGTAGTGAATCTATTGCAATGCAGTATCCATTAATTGAGTTTTCAACAGGTATTGTAGCCGTGTTACTCTTTTTTAAACTTGGACTTGTTTGGTACTTGCCATTTGTCTTTTTGACCTTCTTTTTACTCTTAGGTCTTGTGATGATTGACTTTAAATATATGGCCGTGCCTGATAGTCTAAATCTATTGGCTCTAGCTGTTGCAGTAGTGGGTCCAAATGCATTAGAGTCTATTCAATATGCCCTAATGGCGGCAGGTGCTCTTGCCCTACTTCGCTACTATCTTAGCTACTTTTTAAACAAAGAAGCGATGGGTGAGGGAGATATTATTGTAGCAGGAACAATGGGAGCATTACTAGGTTTTCCACTCTTTTTCTATGCTCTGTTTCTATCAGCTATTTTAGCGATGATACCATCTCTACTAGCAAGAGATAAAGCTGTTCCTTTTGTACCATTTTTAGCCATTGCCACATTTATTGTCTATCTGCTAGATAGCCAATTTGAAGCGATGGCACAGTCGATTATTTATGGCTAAAAAATCTGTCATGAAACTGAGTAGTGTGAGTCTATCGAAATATATATCTCAAAACTTTACTAACTCTTTCTTGACCGTTTTTCTACCTCTATTTTTTATAGGCTCTTTGGTTTTTATAGTCAAAATTTCATCTCTTACAGCACTTTTTCAAGTCAGCTTCTTTGAGATGATAGAGCTTTTTAGCTATAACATTCCTGCCATACTCTTCTACACTCTGCCTATCTCATTTTTGGTAGCAGTTGCCACTACCCTGCTTCGTTTATCAAATGAGAATGAGCTTATAGCCCTTATCTCATTGGGAGTAGAGTCCAAACAACTTATATTTCAACTAAAGATTATCGCCATACTCTTCTCTGCTCTTTTACTTGTGCTATCTTTGGCAAAAATGCCACAAGCAAAACAGCAATACAAACTATTTCAAGCCCAAAAGATAAGCCATGCAAAGCTCAACATAAGTGCCTCTCAACTAGGTCAAAAGTTTGGTAATTTTTTTATCTTTGTCAAAAGCAAAGAGGGAGATACTATGAGAGATGTGGTCATCTATAAAAAAGGGGAAGAGCCAAATAGTAAAGAGCTATCAAACCAACTTTTTATAGCAAAAGAGGCGACCATTGAGAACAGAAACTCCTCTATAGAACTCACTCTAAAAGAGGGTAGTGGCTATACCTTTGCAGATACATCACTAAAAGAGATACTCTATCAAAAGATGCAAATTTTTCAAAATATAGAGTCAAAAGGGTTTAGCTACAACAACATCGCAGAACATTGGATTAAACTCTCTTACCACAAGAAACACAAACGAAAAATTTTCTTTTTTATCTTCATCTCACTTATCCCAATTATGGCTTTTCCTATAGTTGCCTCATTTGCAATTATAAACCCTAGATATCAAAAAAACTACGCCTATCATGCACTAGGTATCACAACAGTCTCTCTCTATGTAATAGCTACTTTTTTAAAAAACCAAGGTAATTTTCTGCTATTAGGTCTATTTGTGCTAGGAACATTTATCGTCAGCCATCTCTTTTTTAAATACAAAGTAAGCAAGTTTTTCTAATGAGAGTAAAAGCAGTTATCGCCTATGATGGTACACATTTCAAAGGTTTTCAAAAACAGATAAGTACCAAGCATACCATCACTACAGCTATTGAGATTGCCTTGAAATCAATAGGCATAGAGGGTGAGATTAGAGGAAGTGGACGCACAGATGCAGGAGTTCATGCCACAGGGCAAGTGATAGATTTTGAGCTACCAACTTTTTGGAGAGATTTAAAAAGATTAAAAGAGACACTCAACCAAAATTTAAAATATATCTCATTTAAACATATCACCAAGGTAGATGATGATTTTCATGCTAGATTTTCAGCCAAAAAACGCCTCTATCGCTATATTTTTAAAACTTCCATTCCATCTATATTTGAACAAGATTATATCTCCTACTACCCTACTTTTGATGAAGCGTTACTAAAAGAAGCCCTAAAAGTATTTGAAGGGACACATGACTTCTCAAACTTTTTAAAAACAGGAACGATAACACATACCAATATCAGAACCATATACCGTGCCAAATATAAAAAACTAAACAACTACCACATTATCTACTTTGAAGCCAATGGTTTCTTACGCTCACAGGTACGTATGATGACCGAAATGGCAATGATGGTAGCACTAACAAAAATACCCATAAAAAAACTACAAGAGCAACTAAAGTTAAAAGAGCGATACGTTACGAAACTAGCACCTCCACATGGACTCTATTTAGCTAAAATTATCTATTAATTAGGAGAATATTTATCTTTTTATAGTAGAATTTTGGATTATATTTATTATAAATACATATTATTTTAGGAGATATTTACTATGAAAAAAGTTTTAGTACTAGGTGGTGGTTTTGCAGGTGTAGAGGCTGCCATATATCTAAGAAAACAGAAACTAGATGTTACATTGGTAAGTGATAGAGATTACTTCTATATATACCCTACTTCTATTTGGATTCCAACAGGAGAGGTGAAAAAAAGAGATATATCCGTTCCTTTAATAGATTTATCAAAAAAACATGGATTTAAACTAATCATCGACCCTGTAACTTCTTTTGAGGCAAAAGAGAAAAACGTAACTCTTGCTAGTGGAAAAATTTTAGATGAGTTTGAGTATATCGTCCTAGCAATGGGACAAGATAAGATGCGACACAAAGGGATAGAGAACACTCTATCTATCTGTGGAAAACCTGAAGAGGCAGAGGAGCTAAAAGTACGTCTTGATGCCCTCATAGAAAAAGGCTCTGGTAAGATTGCGATGGGCTTTGGTGGAAATCCAAAAGATACATCAGCCGTTCGTGGTGGACCTGCATTTGAAGTACTTTTTAATGTCAATACCATGCTAAAGAAAAAAGGTATCAGAGATAAGTTTGAACTTACATTTTTTGCACCAATGGCAAAGCCTGGGCAAAAGATGGGTGAAAAAGCCCTAGTAATGATGGACAAAATGTTTGGTATGACCAATATCAATAAAAAAGTTGGTTCTAAAATTACAGAGTTTGAAAAAGATGGTATTAAGTTTGAAGATGGAACAAAAGTAGAGTCTGACCTAGTTATGTTTATCTCAGCAGGAACAGGTCACTCTATACTAGAAGCATCAGGACTACCACTAAGTGAAGCAAAATTTGTTGTAACTAATGAGTACAATGAGATAGAAGGCTTTGATGGCATCTATGCTATTGGTGATTCTGCTTCACTTATGGGACCTGAATGGAGAGCAAAACAGGGTCATGTTGCAGAAGTGATGGCAAAAAATATTGCCCATAATATCTTCCAACATATGCAAAATATGGACTTTAAAAAAAGCTATATAGAACATATAAATATCCTATGTGTAATGGATACAGGCGATGGTGCAGCATTTGTACATAGAAGTAATAAAGGTGGAATGATGATACCTCTACCTGTTGTTGGTCACTGGATGAAAAAAGGTTGGGGTTGGTATTGTAAAAACTCTAAACTTGGCAGAATACCAAGAATATATGGAATGTAAAAAATAAAAATAAAAAAACAAGGAAATAGATGAAACAGATAATAATAATGGAAAAATATCCCGTTTTTACAATGGAGATTAATAACAATGAAACTAGCTATAAAAGTGTAGATGAGATTCTTGCTTACCTAAAAGAGAAAATTTCATCTCACCCAATTGCCACTTACATTGGAGAGTTTGACCACTATACTCACACTTCAAATCTTGAAGTGGGTGAGATTAACCCTGAGATATTAGATGCAAAAAATATTATCTGCTGTTTTGGAAAAGTACTACCAAAAGCAGAAGTATTAGCCGTAAGACCTCGCTCTATAGGTGTGGCTAAACTTTCAGATAAGTTTGTAGTGAGTTTTTTAGAAGCTCCAAATCCTGATGCAAACAGTGCAATGGAGAGTTGGGTTAAAGATATTGCCAATAAATAATACTGTTAAGAGAGTTCTCTATTAAAAGAGAACTTTTTTAAATTATGCTTTTTTGTTACGATTTTTTGTTATCAAAAGAGCTAACAAGCTTACCAAAGAAATCAGTAATCTCATCCATCGCCTCAACAGCTAATTTTTCTACATTCTCTTTTGAACTGTTAAAATCTTCACTAATCCTTTTACCTTTAGTCTCCCAAAAATCTTCTGCATCCATTTTCGCAAGATGAGCTTGAAGTGCTGCCGTATCAAGCCCTATTTGAGCCTCTTTACCTACTTTGTCAGCAAATTCTTCCATACTACTTTTCATCCCCTCCATCTTCTCACGAGCTTCCATAGCACCAAGGTGTGCTTGAAGTGAAGTCTCATCACCTACTTTACTAATATTTTCAGATGCAGCCTCTAGTTTAGAACTCATATCAGCAAAATTCTTCTTAAAATCACCCCAAAGCTCTGTAGCACTTTCACTAAGTTCACTAGCTATATCTTCTACTTTAGCCTCTAACTCTTTCATCGCTTTTGTTGATTTTTCAACTGCTTCTTTATACTCTTTTTCCATCGGTTTTCCTTTTTAAATTTAGATAACGGATTATAACACTTTTATCAAATTCATTGACTTAAAAAATA
>OBIK01000068.1_pt1 | contig 11895 bp, 13 predicted proteins | sample 1496171 | NCBI WGS metagenome assembly OBIK01 (sample SAMEA3367191, study PRJEB22510) | hydrothermal vent metagenome | biome: marine hydrothermal vent; material: sea water | place: Cayman Islands | collected 2012-01-19 | depth 2308 m | reverse complement strand
GCTTTATATCTTCTTTTCATAAAAGTTTGTTACTCTTCTTCTACATGTTCTGTTGCATAAACACCTGTAAGTGTTTTCCAAATAATTGAGGCATTTAGTCCAACCCAAATAATAAAGGCAACAGAGAGTGTTCCTGCCCAACCCATTGCATTTAAGTCCGTAAAGTCAAGCAGCCCATACTGTTGAAGACCCCAAAGAAAAGCACCAATAAGCACTATTACAAAAATAGCACCAAAGATTTTTAAACTTTGAAATATTGACTTTAGCGCTAAAATCCAAATACCTATCATGATAATAATGGCAAAAGGTCTAAAGCCAGAGAGTATATTTTCTATGTCAGAAGTTATATAGTTGATAAAATGATGTTCAAGAGGATTCCATGTTCCTAAAGCCAATGCCAATGAGATTAACAGGGTAACCCACCATCGAAGATGACTCTCGCTTTTTCCTTTTTTAGTTTTATTGGTTTTTGTTAAGATGTCTGGTACCATATATTATTTCCTTAATTTGATTTAGAATTTAAGAATTATAGCTAATGAAAGAGAAAAGAAGGATAATAAAAAGCTTTTAGAACCTCTCTTTTTAAAAAAGAAGCTCTAAATATGAGGGCATTAAATCTATTGTTTATAGTTACGGTAGAAGTGAACGAATATCTTTGTTGATTTCATTGTAAGTTACGGAACCTCTGTAAGAAAATTCAGTAACACCATTTTTAATGACGAGTATAAAAGGTAAAATTCCAGTCCAACCATAAGTACTTTTTACATGGTATTGTAAATTGGTAGCTGTCTGACCTGAGATTATAGGGTAGCGAATCCTATATCTTCGTATAAGAGCATTGGCTTGTGATGTAGACATTTTACCCTCAACTTGTAGGGCAATTATCTCTAAATGATTAGGATACCGTCTACGAAGTTTATTCAGAATTGGCATCTTTTTAATGCAATAAGAACAGTCTTTTCCAAACATTTCTAGGATGATGATTTTATTTTTAAATTCTGGAAAATGATAACCTGTTGGTTGTTCCACTATAGTAATTGGTTTCCCTTGAATGCTTCTTAGTTTGTGGACTTCTCCACCTTTGTTGCTTATACTTTTTTGGGCTTGTATGCTTTGAGTTTTGATAAAACTTTTTTTACAGGCATCTTTAGAGTTAATTTCATCTGAACACTCTGGTATTATATTTGTAGTTGGAACTACAGTTGTGTTGTTTATAGCAGAAGAGTTTTTTTGAACGCTTGTAGCTAAGTTTATCTCTGGCTTGTTTTCAAACAAACTAAAAAAACAGCCTGTATTTAAGAACAAAATAGTTATTAAAGTTGATATTTTTATTAATTTTATTTGTATTTTTTTCATTATATACTCCCTTTTTTTATTTTAGTGGTACTTTTTAATCATTTAACTCTTTAACCAACATTTCAAGTTCATCTTCTCTTATGAGTCCTGCTTGTAGGTGTTCTACTTCACCTTTTTTATTGATGCCAATAAGAAGTGGTAATGGTATACCTCTTGAGTATCCTGCCATACTTGCAATGTAGTTAATAAAATTATTATAATCAGCTCCTGCTACTACATTGTAATTCATTTGATGATTCGTCACAAACTCTTTTACTTTATCAGCAGGGTAACCTTGTGCTTCAATGGCAACAATTTCTAAATCATCTTTATGCTTTTTTGTTAAAGATATAAACTCAGGAATCTCTTTAAGGCATGGAGGGCATCTATGTCCCCAAAGTGCAAGAAGTACAGCTTTGCCTTTAAACTCTTTAAACTCTAAGCCTGTTTCTGTTTCAGAGAAATTAAGTTGATTGATAGTAATGTTTTTGTCGTCAATTGTTGTTAAACTAAAAGAGGGTGCATCATCTGAAGCTTGTAAAAAAGTTGAGAGGGCTAACAATAAGGTTAATAATATTTTTTTCATAAAGTTTCCTTTGAATATAGATGGAATATTATAACCAAGTAAACATGTATTTATTGTGTAATTTTTAGAAACAGAGGATTTACCCTCTATCTCTATTTCCGCCACCATTACGACTGCCACGGTTTCCTCCACCATTTCTAGAGTCACGTCCTCCACTTCTACGCTCACCACTTCGTCCACCTCTGTCACGGTTTCCTCCACCGGAGCGGTTACGGCTTCTGTTTCTTCCACGTCCACGACCACCACTTCTGTCTCCACCTTTCCAATTTTTCGCTCTTTCAATCAGTGCTGCTACTTCTTCATTGCCAAGACCAATGATGTCTTTACCTTTAACACTCACTTCTTGTTGTACCAGCGTTGCTAACATATGGGCGATTGCCACAATGTCCATGTCGTGCTGAAGAGTTTTAACCATCTCAACACCAGCAGCTGTTATTTCTGTACTTACTACTTTGTTTAAAAGTTCAGAGTCTTTACGTACTTGTACTTCTTGACGTGTTGGAATTACCTTACTAACCATAACGGCTCCAACATCTTTTTCTATTCTTTTGATGGTTCTAAGTTCATTTGGAGAAACCAAAGTAATGGCTTCACCTTTGTTACCAGCACGACCAGTTCTACCAATTCTATGTACATAAGACTCTGAATCAAAAGGAATATGGTAGTTAAATACGTGAGAAACATCATTAACATCAAGTCCACGAGCTGCCACATCAGTAGCGATGAAGATGTCAACCAAACCTTGTTTAAATGAACGGATGGTATGCTCTCTTTGCTTTTGCTCCATGTCACCATGAAGTGAGGCCACTTTAAATCCCTGTGCTGTCATATAAGAAGAGAGTCTATCTACCTCTTTTTTCATTCTACAGAAGATAATACATTTGCTAGGGTTTTTAAAATCAATAAGTCTTAAAAGGGCATCATCTCTTTCGTAGTCGGCTACCACATAAAAAATTTGACTAATATCCGTGTTGGTACGATCTTTTTTGGTAATGGTTACAGATTTAGGATTTTTAAGAATTTTTTCTGCGAGTATTTTGATTTGTTTTGGCATAGTTGCTGAAAACATAAGTGTTTGACGCTCTTCTGGTAAATAAGTAAAAATATTTTTAATCTCTTCTAGGAAACCCATGTCAAGCATTTCATCTGCTTCATCTAAGATGACATAAGAGGGATTAATTTGAATTTTTTTAGATTTCAATAAGTCTTGAAGCCTACCAGGTGTTGCTACAATAATATTTGCTTGGTTAATTCTGTCAATTTGTTTGTTGTAAGGCGTACCACCATAAACAGTAGCCGTCTTTAGTCCAGCTGTTTTACCAAAACGGAAAAGTTCATCTGAGACTTGCATTGCGAGTTCACGTGTAGGAACGATAACCAAGGCTTCAACCCCTTTGTTTCCACTCATTTGTTGGATAACTGGTAGTCCAAAAGCAGCTGTTTTACCTGTACCTGTTTGTGCTTGACCAATTAAGTCATGACCTTCTAAAATGAGGGGAATAGCATCTGATTGAACAGGGCTTGGTTCTTTAAATCCAGCATCATCAATGGCTTGGTTTAGGGTATCTTTAAAATTAAAATCTTTAAATGTCATAGGTGTTCTTCTTTATGGTTTATTTTGTAGGGTATGGAATTGTGCATAAAATAAATTGGTTTTTTAATTTTTTACTTAGGGTCGACTTATCGAGCATCTGACTAAATGGAAAAAACTATCTAAATTATGGTGTCATAAGACCCCAATTTTTGCAGTTGATACCAAATAATCATCCTCTAATAATGGATGTTCTTGTATGCTTATGTGGTTAAGTCAATTTTTAATACTGACCTAAAAATAAGAGATGTTTGATATACTCTTGCAGAAATTTCGCGAATTATAGCGAAAATAAATAAAAATAGATAGTGTTCATTACACTTATTTATAAAAAATATAGGATTTACTTATGAAAATAAAACACTTTAGCTTAATAACATTACTAATTTTGACTGGTTGCTCTTTAAATGCTGTGGATGAAGAAAAGGATATAAATAAACATATTAATAATACTTTTGAAGAAGTGGTAGTCTCTCTGCCATCAAAGAGTTTAGAAGAAAAAATAGGTTCTATGCTTATGGTAGGTTTCATGGGAACATCTGCTCCTAAAAATTCACAAATTTGTAAAGACATTAGAAAGTACGATTTAGCAGGAGTCATTCTTTTTGATGTAAATCCTGTCAATCATAAACAAGCTAAAAATATTTCTAGTAAAAATCAAGTAGTAAAATTAACACAAGAACTTCAAGCTTGTTCTAAAGATGGAAAGTTACTTATCTCTGTAGACCAAGAGGGTGGTAAGGTTCAAAGGCTTAAAAGTAAATATGGTTTTTATGGTAAATTTCCTAAAGCTTCTGATGTCATCAAGTTAAGTGATGCACGAGTTCAACAACATTATGAGCAAATGGGTGCAGAGTTAGCATCTGTAGGTATTAACTATAATCTAGCACCAGATGTTGACTTGGCCATTAACAAAAGAAATCATGTCATCTACAAACTAGGACGCTCTTTTGGCTCAAACCCAAAACAAGTGGTGAAATACGCTTCTATATTTATGGATGCCATGCATAGCAATGGTGTACTCACTTCACTTAAACATTTTCCTGGACATGGTTCTTCTTTAGGCGACACACATAAAGGTTTTGTTGATGTTACCAATCTTTGGAAACCCATAGAGTTAGAACCTTACAGACTGTTAGCTCAAACGCATACCATTGACACCGTAATGGTAGCTCATGTATTTAACAGAAAACTAGATGCTAAATACCCTGCAACACTTTCAAGAAAAATTATTAATGGAAAACTAAGAGGGGAATTTGGTTTTTCAGGGGTAGTTATTACCGATGATTTACAAATGGGGGCTATTAATAAGAAATATGGTTTGAAAAATACTTTAAAATTAGCCATCAACGCAGGAAATGACATTTTACTTTTTGGAAATCAGCTTTCGGTTAAGAGTATGGTTAAGACGAGTACTTTAGTTAATACGGTTAAATCGTTGATTAGTAGTGGTCAAGTAAGGCTTAGTGATATTGAAGCATCAAATCAGCGTTTAGAAAGATTAAAGCAGAAGCTTTAATCTTTCTAAAGTAATGAATTTTTGAGTACTTTTTATTTAGATATGTTCATATGTCGGCTATTTGAATGACTAGAAGATGAGTTTCTTGTTGTCATTCGAGTAATATTTCTTCTTGGTTGTGAGGTATTGTTTCTATAGTTATTATTACGATTATAATAATTATTTCTATGGTTATAGCTACGACTCATATTATGGTTAGAATAATTATTTCTATTGTTATAATGACGATTTGTATACTGTCTATTAGAGCCATTCATTCTGGTAACACTCATTCGTGATGGGGTACGATAAGTATCATGATGATTATGGTGTCGTGGATAGTAAGAGCGGTCATAATAGTGACCTCTTACCATAACATTCGGTTCACGGTAACAATGTACTCTGTTCCAGTCATTAAATCTATGGTAGACATAGTGTCTACGATGGGGATAACCTAGGCTAAAATGACCACGACGGTAGTATCTGTCATTGTAGGTATATTGATTATTATAGGTAAAGAAAATATTATTATAAAAATATCCAGTAGTATCATAATATCCATAATAGTACCCATCATTGTTGTAATATGAATTTCTATCATAGTCAAAATTAGAGTAGCGTTTATCATAGCGATGGTGGTCTTTTCTAAAAGAGTTTTTGACACGTTTAGGTGTTAATCGTGTTTTTAGTTTTTCTCTATTGTTGGTTTGAAAAGTTGCTTCATTAATCATTTGTTGATTTTTTTTGAGGGCTGCTTTGGTTTGTTCAATTTTTTTTTGAAGAGAGGAAGAGGATATGGGTTCTCCTAAATGATTGTCAGCAAGAAGAGCTGAGATTAATAGGGACGATAATATAAAAAATTTTTGCATCTTAAATCCTTTAGAGTTATTTTTATAACTATATTAAACAAGTATAAGAAAAAATTGTGGACTATTAGTGTATGCTTTGTTATGAGAATAGCAAGTATAGATGTAGGATTAAAACGTATAGGTGTAGCCATTTGTGTAGAGAGTAATCTGGTCTTTCCAAAAGATGCCATTTTACGTAAAAATAGAAATCAAGCAGCACTAGAAGTTAAAGAATTTTTACTTGAATGGGAGATAGAAACTTTGGTCGTAGGACTTCCAAAAGGTGGCTCAGCTGAAGAGGAGATGGAGCGACGTATAAAACATTTTGTCTCTTTACTTGAACTGGAAAATATAAGTATTGAATATCAAGATGAACAGGGTTCTTCCTTTGAAGCCAAAGAGTTAACCAAAGGAGTTTTTCGTCATAAAAAAGATGGGAAAATAGATTCAATCGCAGCTAAAATAATATTGGAGCGTTGGTTATGTCAAAAGTAAAAAAAAAATGGACGCTAAGAAGTGTTTTAAAAGAAGTTATAATAACGCTTATACTGCTTTTTATTGTCTCTTTGATAATGAACTTTATTCGTCAACCAAATGTAAAAGAGAATATTTATCTTTATAGCCTAAGAGATATTGAAGATAAAAATATTGATTTTAATGAATATAAAAATAGACCATTACTGGTACACTTTTGGGGAACATGGTGTCCTATTTGTAGGGTAGAAGCGTCCAATATTCATGCCTTATCAAAAAGCTATAATATTATAACTATTGCTGTAAATTCAGGTTCAAATGAGGAGTTAAAAGCATATATGAAAGAGCATGATTTGGATTATTGTGTTGTTAATGATACTCAAGGATATTTGGCACAAAAATTTGACATAGAAGTCTATCCTACAACACTATTTTACAATACAAAAGGAGAATTAAAATTCTCTGAAGTAGGGTACAGTACAAAGCTTGGGTTACAAGCACGTTTAGAATTAATAAAATAAGAGAGTAAAACAGAATGAATAAAGAAGATTTTAACGAAGGATTACTGGGGTTTTTAGATGCCTCACCAACACCTTTTCATGCGACTAAAAATATGAGTCTCATGTTAGAAAATGCAGGATTTAAGAAATTAGTAGAAGAAGAGATGTGGAGCTTAAAAGAGGGTGAGAAGTATTATGTGACAAGAAATGACGCTTCTGTTATTGCTTTTACCTACCCTAAAAACAGAGCCTATACGATGATTGGTTCTCATACTGATTCACCCAATTTAAAGTTAAAACCAAATCCTGTGATTAAAGAGCATGGGGTGGTTAAATTTGGCGTAGAGCCTTATGGTGGCTTACTGCTAAATCCTTGGTTTGACCGTGACTTGTCCTTAGCTGGAAAGGTTGCTTACTTAGATGCTAATAATGAGATAAAAGAGAGACTTATAGATGTTAAAAAGTCCATAGCTATCATTCCCTCATTGGCTATTCATTTAGATGACAAAGCAAATAAAGATAGAACGATAAACAAGCAGAGTGATATCTCACCCATTATGACCACCAATGAAGATTTTGATTTTGAAGAGTTTATTAAATGGCAATTGGCCAAAAATGAGATAGAAGATGTAAAAGAACTTTATGCTTGGGAACTTAGTTTTTATGATACGCAAAAAGCCTCTTTTGTGGGTTTAAGAGATGATTTTATCGCTTCATCAAGACTTGACAATTTACTCTCTTGTTATGTAGGTCTATTAAGCATCTGTTCCATCTCAGCAGACAAACCAATGTTACTCATAGCCAGTGACCATGAAGAGGTGGGTTCAGCATCAACTTCTGGTGCAGCTGGAAGTTTTTTAGAAAATACACTCAAAAGAATGTACCCCAATTATGATGAATATATAAACATGATACGCACTTCCATTTTGATAAGTGCTGACAATGCTCATGCCATTCACCCCAACTACCCAGACAAACATGACAAAAACCATAGCCCCTATATAAACAAGGGGGTAGTCATAAAAGTAAATTCAAATCAGCGTTATGCTTCTAATGCCACAACAATTTCAAGGTTTATGAATGTAGCAAAGAGAGCAGGTGAGCCATATCAGCAATTTGTGACCCGTTCGGACATGGGTTGTGGCTCTACCATTGGACCGATTACAGCTACAAGGCTGGGCATAGAAACACTTGATATTGGACTTCCTACGTTTGCTATGCATTCCATTCGTGAGTTGGCTGGAACAGAAGATGCTTATGCCTTATATAAAATTTTGTTACATTTTAATTAAGATTATAAACATTAGTTTTATAATTTAATACTATTTTTAGTGATATCTTGTATACTTTTGTTATGAAAAATATAATAATTTTAAGTTTAATATTCACAGGCTTGATGGCATCTGAAAAATATGAGGTCACACATATTAAAAGAGGTGGTGCATTAAATGTTCGTGATGTACCTCAGATGAGCATCTCTGAAGTTATAGGCAAGATTGCTTACAATACAACAGGTATTAGCATTAAAGAGTGTGCTGAACTTGAAGATGGCTCTGAATGGTGTTACATTAATGTTCCAAAAGGAGCTTCTCACATTGAGGGCTGGGTTAGTTCTTATTATTTAAAAGAGATGACAGAAAAATCAACAACTTCCAAAGCCCATATTAAAAACTTTTTACAGAACTTCTATATGGCTGAAGAAGAAAATTACTTAGATAAACTACAAGTTTTTTATCAATTCCCAATGCAAAAATATTTATGGAATCAAAATCTCTCGTTAAGAGATTTAAGAATTCAAAAAGTGCGTGAATATAAAAAATGGCCAAAACGTGACTTACGTTTTACCTATGTAAAAATTTTAAAACGAAAAGAGAACTATATTGATGTTCATGCAACAGTACGCTGGAGTTTTAGTAATGGGGATGAGTATGAGAATGGTAAAGATATCCAAAAACTTCGGCTGGTTCCTGTAGGAAATACATTTAAAGTATCTGCATTGAAGAATCTTACTCACATTGTATTTCCGAAACCAAAAATAGTTTTAGAAGAGAACCTGACAGACTTAACAGAGGAGTATCAGCCTGTAGTTTTAACAAATAAGTTTTATATTAAAGCGGGTTCTTTTTTCTCAAATATTTCGGAAAATTATTTAGCAGTGATTAAGAAGAATGGATTTCTTTACTCTATTCAACAAGTAAAACAAGATAACAAAGTAGTGAGACGTGTCTTTATTGGACCTTTTGATTCTATGGATAAAGCAAAAGAAGCATTGGTTATCGTTAGAGCCAAGATTAATGAGTTTGCTTATATTCAGAGTAATATTAGGTAAGTTTTAAACAATCAACATCGCATCGCCATAAGAGAAGAATCTATACTCTTTCTCTATGGCTTCATGATAAAGCTCTAAAGTCTTTTCTCTCCCCACAAAAGCAGAAACCAACATAATGAGCGTACTTTTTGGCAAATGAAAGTTTGTCAAAAGATGATTTACTCTTTGTGGTTTGTTAGCAGGGTTTAAAAACAAATCACACTCTCCAGAACACTTTTTTGTTCTAGCATGGTACTCAACGGTTCTTGTAACCGTTGTTCCTATGGCTAAAATGGGTTTGTCACTCTCTAAGATTTCAGCACTCTTGTTTGGTATGTTAAAAAACTCTGAATGCATAGGGTGTTCTAAAATCTCTTCTACTTCCACAGGTTTAAAAGTTCCTGCTCCAACGTGTAAAGTTATTTTATGCGTTTTGTATCTCTTCTCAAAAGCTTTAAAAAGCTCAGGGGTAAAATGTAAAGAGGCTGTTGGTGCTGCTACTGCTCCTGCATTTTTAGCGAAAAGTGTTTGGTAGTCTGTTTCATCTTGCTCATTGTCTTCTCTTTGCATGTAAGGGGGTAGGGGAATGTGTCCTATGTTATCTAAAACTTGTACTAACTCTTCAAAACGTATCTCTTCTTTGTTATGAGTAAAGGTAACCACGCGTGAACCATCTTCATTGAACTTTACAACAGTAGCTACTAAGTTGTCATCAAAAAAGAGTTGCATTCCTAGCTGTACTTTTCCACGTATCATAACTAGGTATTCATGAGCAGAAGTAGGCTTGTTGAAGAGTAGCTCTACTTTTCCTCCACCTTGTCCATGTTCATCTGTTTTTTTTCTTCCAAATATACGAGCTTTTATGACTTTTGTATCATTTAAAAAGACATCACACTCATCGGGTAAAAAGTCTAAAAGGTTTTTAAAAATAGTATGGGTAGTGGTATTGGTCTTTCGGTCATAGACTAAAAGTTTAGCGTGGTCACGAGGTTGTACAGGGTCTTGAGCTATGAGATGAGCTGGAAGCTCATAGTCATAGCTAGAAGTTAAAAGTTCTTTTTTCATTTTTTACGTGCTAAAAGTTCTTTTTCTTCATCTGGGTTCTCTTCATCCTCATCTTCTTCATATGGGTTGACATATTTTACAATAAGAATAGAAAGACCGTAAAGTATAATAAGTGGAACAGCCATAAGCAACTGCGTTAAGATATCAGGTGGTGTTAAAAGTGCAGCTAAGACAAAGATAATAATAACAGCATACTTGAAAAAATCTTTTAATGTTTGGTCAGTAATCAAACCAAGTATGGCTAAGAAGTATGCAATAACGGGCAGTTGAAATGCCAATCCAAAGCCCATCATAATCTTGGTGAAAAATCCTACATAATCTTCAATGTTAATCAAAGGTGTGTAGAGAAAGGAGCCAAAAGTAATGAGGAATTGGAAACCAAAAGGAGTAACTACATAGTAAGCAAAGAGTACACCAGTGAGAAACATAAGAGAGGCACCAAAAACAAAGGGATATACCATTTGCTTTTCATTATCATGCAGTCCAGGAGCGATAAACATCCAAAGTTGATAAAGTACAAAGGGTAATGCGCCTAGAAGACCAGCAAAGAATGAAACTTTTAAAGCAACAAAGAATGCCCCTCCTACTTGGTGGGTGGTGATTTGTCCATCAAAAGTTGATTTGTCAATACTATCGTTGAGTCCAGCCATGCTTTCTTTTAGTTCTTTAGCCGCTTGTGTTGCTTCAATTAAAAAGAGTGCAAGTTCTTTTTGAGCAACCTCACTGGCTTTTGTTAATGCTATTTCAAGTTTTAAGGCAGCAGCTTCTTCTGCTGATTTCGCTGGGAGAGTTTTTACCTCTTTACTTTTACTGCTGTTTCTCTCTACAGGCTCTAAGTGCCAAGTTGCTTTCTCTTGGGTATTAACAATACGTCCCACTTCAGTCAATGCTTCATTTAGGGGTGCAGTAATCCAAGTTAAAATGGGGTTATGAAAAATAAATGCAATAATAAAAGCCACGATAATTGAAGCCATAGAAAGACTCAATGCTTTACGTAAGTCAGCTAAGTGAGGTTTGATTTCTTCGAACATTATTTGTCACCTGCTTCTAGGTTACTCTCTGTAACTTTTTTCTTTTTAAAGGTTATCTCTTCTTGTTTAGCTTCAACTTCAGGTTTTTTGGGGCTTATTTGTTCAAAGTTATCTTTAACAGAATTTAAGTTAGCACTCTCTTTTAGTTCATCAATAGGATTTAGGTTTTTGAACCCTTGAAGCTCTTCTGTTGCTTTGTTGAGTTGTTCTTTGTAGCTTAAAGCTTCCTGCTTTAGCTGCTCCAAATTGACCTCTTCATTTAAGCTTTGTTTCGCATCAGTAATTGCATTTTTAGCACTTTTAATAAATTTTGCAATCTCTACCATTGCCCCAGGCAATTTATCTGGTCCCAAAAAGATTATTGCAATGATTGCAATAAAGAGTATTTCCATAAAACCCAGTCCAAACATATATGAATCCCTTTTATTTGATATTATTGTATTTTACCTATAAAAGGTTAAGAGGTAGTAGGAGTTGTAGAGCTTCTGTAATTTCTCTTGTAAAAATCACCTTAATGATACGTGTAAATAGTTTAGCCCTTAGAGGCAAAACGTGCACCTGCTTATCATGACTTACCGACACCTTAAAAAAGGCTATGTGATTTTTTTAATGTTTCTATTTGTTCACAACTTTTTTTAAAGAGTTCATACGCTTCAATA
>OBIK01000067.1_pt1 | contig 12056 bp, 12 predicted proteins | sample 1496171 | NCBI WGS metagenome assembly OBIK01 (sample SAMEA3367191, study PRJEB22510) | hydrothermal vent metagenome | biome: marine hydrothermal vent; material: sea water | place: Cayman Islands | collected 2012-01-19 | depth 2308 m | reverse complement strand
CGCCGTTACCCTGCTTTCCTGCTTTCTCATACCAGTACATAGCCTCAGTCATGTTTGCTTTCACTCCTTTGCCTTTTGCGTACATTATCGCTAGATTATACTGTGCTTTAGGGTCACCTTTTTTTGCTAAAACGTAAAAGGTATTGAGTGCTTTTATGTAAGATTTTTTATTGTAGTCCTCTACTGCTGTATCAAAATCATTAGCAAACAAGCATGCCACAGAGAACATAAAAATTAATATATTTTTCATTTTTCCTCTTTAAAAATTTTTCAAGTCACCAATACTTGTCTCAGCCACAAAAGTATTGGTGACTTGACCACCAAAACGGTACACACCTTCTTCATAACTCACATAAAGTTCATCTCCACTTTTGGGATGTACTTTAACTTTATGAGAGACATTTTCTTCTTTATAGTTACGTATAAAACAAGCAACTATTCCTGTGCCACATGCCAAGGTTTCATCTTCTACCCCACGTTCATACGTTCGCACATACATCGTGTCATCATCAATCTTACAGATGTTGACATTACAGTTATACTTTTGACGCAAAGCTCTTGCCTCTTCTATGTTAAAGTCTTCTATGTCCTCTCGTATTGCCACCAAGTGTGGTACACCTGAATCTATAAGCCACCACGTCTCTCCATACTCTTCTATATCTTTTTTTATGATGTCTGGTTCGGTCATGTCAGAGACAACATACATACCATTAATGGTCGCTCGTATCACGCCAGCTCCCGTTAGAAACTCTGCTGTTCCATCTTTAGAGATACCTTTTTCATGAGCAAAATGTGCTACACAACGTGAAGCATTACCACACATATTCGCCCTAGAGCCATCTGCATTGTAAAACTCCCACTCAAAGTCATATTTTTTGTGTGGCAACACCACCACTAAGCCATCTGATCCTACACCATTTTGCCGATGGCACAACTTTTGTGCAAGGGAAGAACGGTCTTTTTTTTCTTGTGCTACAAAGATGACAAAGTCATTGCCATTGCCAGAATATTTACTAATAGTCATCTAATCTCCTGTAGTATAATTTCTTTTACGCGTTCGCATTCATTTTTTAAATGATTCAAATCATCCATATTGTCTATGATATAGTCCGACTTTTTACGCTTTTTTTCTATGTCTAACTGAGAATCTATACGTCTTTTAGCCTCTTTTTTGCTATACCCTTCTCTATGCATCAGCCTTTTTATTTGTGTTTTCTTATCAGCATACACTAACAAAGACCTCTCTATGGGGTAACGTTTTGTCTCAAAAAACAAAGGAATATCTATGAGGTATGGCTTTGCTAGTCTATCTTCTGCTTCAGATAAACGTTCTATCTCTTCATAAATAAGTGGATGAACTAAAGCCTCAAGTTCTTTTCGCTTTTCCTCATCCTTAAAAACAATTTTTCCTAACTTTTTTCGTTTTACTTTTTTGTTTTTAATGACCTTATCACCAAAAAGTTTCCCCACTGCTTTGTATTGTTGATCTAGTACTTCATGTGCTATGTTGTCTGCATCTATCACTGTAAAACCAAAAAAAGAAAAAAACTTTGCTACCGTACTCTTTCCTGTAGCAATGCCTCCCGTAAGCGCAACTGCATACTCAAATGCCACCACTTACCACTTTCTAAATGATTTTAATTGCATTTTATCATATCCATAGATATCATTTCTAAACTGTAACTTACCATCATAGCCTATCCATGATGTCAAATATATGACATCCACAGGTACAGGCTGCTCAAGAGAATAAAATGTCTTCTTTTTCCCCTTAAGTATAGTTTTTGATTTTGCATAGTCTATGTTTGTATTAAAACTTGCAAAGGTTTTAAGTAACTCTCGTGGCTTTTGTAAACGTATACATCCATGAGAAAATGCCCTTTTTCTTTTTTTAAAAAGTTTCTTTGCAGGCGTATCATGCATATACACTGCAAACTTATTGGGAAATAAAAACTTGATTTTACCCAATGCATTTCTAGGACCAGGTAGTTGTGCAAAACGAAAAGGCATATCTTTGCTATACATGTAGTCTGCCCAATTTACAGAACGAGGGTTTACTTTTTTAGCATTAGCTCCCCAGCCATCTCGAATTTCTATATTTTTCCTCTTCATGGCATTTGGGTTTCTTATAAGCTTAGGTATCATCTCTTTTTGTATGATGCTCTGAGGAAGATTCCAGTAAGGGTTAAGCACTATGGTTTTAACCGTATTTGAAAAGATAGGTGTTGGGTTTTTAGCTTTTCCCACTACTGTTCGTATGCTCTTTATGAGCTTCCCATTTTCTTCAAAGTAAAGCATAAAATCTGGTATGTTTATGATGATGTGTCGTTTCGTATTTCTTTTTTTAAGCCATTTTATGCGGTCAAGGTTTAAAAGTATTGTCGTTATGCGTTCATCTACTGTTTTGTTTAGTACTTTTAATGTAGCTGGACCCACTTCTCCATCGGAGGGGAGTCCATTACGTGATTGGAAAGCCTTTACTGCTTTTTGTAAACAAGCATCATACTTGATACCCTCTAAACTCTTGCCACAAGGAACATAGTCACCTGTAGCACGCAGTCTTTCACGAAGAGCATGCACACCGTTAGCTTTCTTGCCTGCCCTTAATGTGCCATGTATAACTATATGTTCCCAGCCCCCTGCCTCTTTAATAGCTCTATATTTTATGAGTTTTTTTCTTAAGGCTTTATACTTGTACTTAGAAGGTATAGCCTTTTTTAATTCCTTAGCTAAGCTTCCTCCTAGTGCAGCATTTTCTAACATAGTTGCAGCATCTGCGCTAGGTCTATGTAGTACCCACTCGGTACTCACATCATTTACCATAAGGTTTGAGATACGTGCATTAAAAGCACCCCAATTGATACTTCCTAAGTATGCGTAGTTTGTATAAGCCTCATATAATTGTGATATTTTAAATTCGAGGTCTATCATCTGTGTGATTGTACTGTTGTTTCTATATACTTCTTCTACCTTACTCTCTAAAAGTAAAGTATCTTGATACAGTTTTCCCATTTTATCTAAAGTCGCGTCATTTTTTATGTGTGCAAAAATATCTTTCCCCGCAGGAGAAAGTCCTTTTTCATGTACCCAAGCAGGCACAAAAAAGAGTTGCGTATAAAGCTTTCGCAAAAAACTTGTCTTAGGTTGGCTTTTTAATGAATTCATAATAATTTCAGAAGCATTTTCTTGGTATTTTAATTCAGAAGCATTCACACTTGTTGCCCATACAAAGAAGGCTATAATCGTACAAGTTCGTATTGTGTTTTTTCCTAGTCGCATTGTTTTCCTCTAGTTTTCTCATTATTTAGTACTAGATTATATCATAAACTTATCAGCTAAGTGTTAAAATAAACGATGCACTTTACATTTGGTTCACCTTACTTCTTGGCTTTACTGTTACTGCTACCATGCTTTCTTTGGTGCAAGCAATACTCAAAACCCTATTATTTCCCAAAACTCTCGTGGATAATCAGGCAAAGTCCCTTACTCTTATGGGAGCCTTGGCTAAAAATACTTCTCTTTTCTCTCATGGTCTTTGCCCTTGCCAAACCTTTTGTCTACGACAGCAAAGCCAACGCACATAAAAAAGGACGAGACCTTGTGTTGGCACTAGATGCCTCTGGATCTATGGCACAACGTGGCTTTGACAAACACGATAGACTGCAAAGCAAATACACGACAACACTGACCCTCTCTAAAGACTTCATAGACAAACGCCATGATGACAACATGGGCGTAGTGATCTTTGGCACTTTTGCTTACACTGCCTCAGCTCTCACCTATGACTTGGCCTCACTTTCTTATTTGCTTGACACGACCAATGTAGGATTAGCAGGAGAAAGTACAGCCATAGGCGATGCCGTCATGCAAGCGTTACGTGCCTTAGCTTATGGCGAAGCGAAAAACAAAGCCATCGTCTTGCTCACCGATGGCTACCACAATGCGGGTAAAACTTCTCCCAAAGAGGCTGTCAAAAAAGCTAAAGCCTTAGGGGTCAAGGTCTACACCATAGGCATAGGCAAAAGGTCTGACTATGATGTAGCTCTACTAGAAACCATCGCCAAAGAGACAGGAGCTAGATCGTTTTCTGCTTCCTCTGCCTCCCAACTCTCTAGTGTCTACGAGAACATTGACGCTCTTGAACCAAGCCCCGTACGAAGTGAAAATTACCTCAACCAGCGCTTGCTTACTATGTATCCTTTGGGCTTGGTATTTACTTTGCTTTTGCTTTGGGTGCTTAGGACAAAAAGGTCTGAGATATGACACTCCTGCATCCCGCTTTTTTATGGCTACTCATCCCTCTCTTTTTAGCTCTGTGGAAAATGCCTAAATTTACAGAGCGTGTACATCTTCTCATCCTCATACTGCTTGTGCTTTCACTCTCTCGTCCTGTGCTTAAACATACCTTGCAAGAAGTTGCAGTAGAAGCAAAAGACATCATCATTGCCTTAGATGTCTCCTATTCTATGCAGGCTACAGACATAGCACCTAGTAGATATGTCTTTGCCAAGGATACCATAAGGGCTCTGCTAAAAGCCAACCCTTCTGACAATGTGATGCTCATCGCTTTTACCTCTAACCCTTTGTTACTCTCTCCACCCACCACTGACCATATGCTCATCAATATTGCACTAGAAAGTCTGAACCCTGATCACATCCTTAGCAAAGGTACTTCACTTGAAAAGCTTTTTAAGAAGCTTTCGCAGATAAAAAGTACTAGCAAAAATCTCATACTCATCACAGACGGAGGGGAAGAGAAAGAGCTAGCAAAACTTACTGCTCTCGTAAATGACGCAAACATACGCCTTAGCATACTTGCACTTGGCACAAATTCAGGCACAACGGTTACAAAACAAGATGGTAGCTACCTCAAAGACAAAGAAGGAAACCTTGTCATCTCTCGCATTAACCCTCTATTGGAGTCTTTAGCTTCTAGTGTTGGGGGTACATACTTGAGGGCTTCAAGCACAGCAATATCCACGGCATCTACTCTCTCTTCTGTCCTTGATACACAGCAAGACAAAGCCCAAGAAATACAGAAGATGCAGCACAACTACCTAGAGCTTTATCAAGTGCCTTTAGCTTTGGCTGCATTGTTATTTTTATTCTTACATACGCGTGGAGTTAAGTATTTACTCATTCTTCTTACTTTCTTTGGCTTTCAAGCAGAAGCATCTATGTTAGACATCTATCATCTTTCTCGTGCATATGAGCATTATAAAAAGGCAGATTATAGCACTACGCTTTTGACACTAAAAAAGATAACAACACCTTCCTTGCAAAGCCAAATGACCTTGGCAAACACTTACTACAAACAAAATAATTTTAAAAAAGCTATCAAAATTTACCAGTCTATACGCTCTACTTCTATTAAGACTAAACAACAACTCTACTACAACATAGCCAATGCCTACAGCATGCAAAAGGCATATAGTAAAGCCAAAGTTTACTATACTAAAGCCTTGCAACTAGGTGTAGATGCAGACACGAAACACAACCTAGCCTTAGTAGCCCTTTTGGTAGACAAAAAAGATGCCCAACTTGGCATAGCCCACCCTAAGTCACAGGACGCTAGCTCTTCCAAGAACGAATCGCAGGACAAAGACGAAACACGAAGTGAAGATACACCTAGCTCAGGTTCTAGCGCAGGAGAAAAGAGTAGCTCCAAGAAAGAAAAACAAGAAAAAAGTAAACTTTTAGATAATGGCTCTGAAGACAAACATCCCCTAAGCTCTAAAGTCTACGAACTCATAAATAAAGGATATATTCATGAAACACAACCTTGGTAGGTTTTTACTGTTTTGCTCTTTTGTTTTACTTCAAGCCGAAGACTTTACGTATCACTTTCATATAGATAAACCAAACCCTTACGTAAAAGAAGCCGTTATCCTCACACTAGATATTAATCAAACAAACCCTAATGTTGTTTTACTCTTTAACTTCGACCTTGTCAAAAGTGACAACTATGATTACCAAAGACTAGACAGCATAGAGACAGATGAACACCCTACACAAGGGCTCCATAAAGCACAGCTACACTACACCTATCTCATCTATCCCTTGCGTGCAGGTAATCTAGGCTTAGAATTTGAATTGATAAAAAAAGTCACTACTGACGACTCTGTAGCTTACAGCTTTTCTGGAGACCGGGACAACGTCAAAGGTTTAGTAACTACAGATACTCTCATTACACTTCCTCCTCTTTTTTTAAAAGTTAAAGCATTACCACAAGGCACACAAATAGTAGGCGATTTTTCTTTGGACTATGCTATTAAAAAGCGGCAATTAAATGCTTTTGAACCTTCTCCATTTAAAGTGACACTTAAAGGCTTAGGCTACCCGCCTATTGTAAATTTACTAGCAAAAGATGTCAACTTTACAGTATTTACAGAAAAGCCTTTACTTAGCTCTAAGGCAACTAGACAAGGCACAAACAATATAGTTCATTATTCTATGGCATTCTCTAGTTCTAAAGACTTTTCACTTCCAAGTATCGTACTTAAAGCTTTTAACCCTAAGAATCAACACGCTTACACCCTCACAGTACCAGCACAAGACTTTGATGTCAAAAAGGTATCTGTCAATCATTTGATTGACAAAGTTAACATCCCTAAAGTACTAGAGACGGACTGGTCTTGGTTGGAAAATCTATTTACTTATTTACTTGTATTTATAGCAGGGTATTTCACTTCTTTATTGTTAAAGTGGAGAAAAAAGAAACACATTATAGAAGTCAATCCTCTCAAGTCTAAAATACAAAATACTAAAGATGCAAAAGCTTTACTTCAATTACTTCTAGCAAATAAGAGCTATCGTTTAGAGTCTTGCATTATACAATTAGAAAACTCTTTGTATGGAAATGCTAAAATTAGTCTAAGTAAAGTAAAAAAAGAGGCGATAGATTTAATATGAAATCCAAAATAGAAGTACTTAAAAAAGAACTAACCAAGGCACTCATAGGACAAGAGAATATGATAGAAGGTCTACTCATAGGTCTTCTCTGTGATGGACATATCTTAGTAGAAGGCGTACCTGGACTTGCTAAAACTACGACCATTAACGCTTTAAGCTCTGCCATAGGACTTGACTCAAAACGCATACAGTTTACCCCTGATCTCTTGCCATCAGACATCATAGGTGCAGAAGTTTATAACCCTCAAGACCATAGCTTTAGTATCAAAAAAGGCCCACTCTTTACACACTTACTCCTAGCAGATGAAATCAATAGAGCTCCTGCAAAAGTACAGTCTGCTTTGCTTGAAGTCATGCAAGAAAGACAAGTGAGCATAGGAAATGAAACCTTTAAACTTGACAAGCCTTTTCTTGTCATGGCAACCCAAAACCCTATAGAACAAGAGGGTGTCTATGCACTACCTGAAGCACAGTTAGATAGATTTATGATGAAGATTGTTGTCAAGCATAATTCTGAAGAAGATGAGATAACTATCATGCGTAAAGCCGCAGAGAAAAGTTTTGAAGAAGTCGAAGCTGTACTTAGTATAGAGGATCTAATCACCTTACAAGAAGAGCTAAGTACTATTCACATAGATGAAGAGCTAGAGCGCTACATGGTAAGGCTCATACGAGCTACCAGAGAGCCTGAGTGTTTTGGACTAAAAAACCTAGCAGACTCCATCATGTTTGGAGCAAGTCCTAGAGCGTCCATAGATCTTTATAAAGCTAGCAAAGCACAAGCATTTTTAAAAGATAAAACATTTGTAAGCCCATCAGATATTGCTAATGTCATCTATAAAGTATTGCGTCATCGTATTGTATTAAGCTATGAAGCTAGAGCCAAAGGTGTTACTGCTGACGAAGTAATTTCTACTATAGTTGAGACGCTTCCTGTCCCATGAATACTGCTTTTAAAGCATTACAACTTAAAGCTCGCCACCAAGGATATACTCTACTTAATGGTAAAAACTTCTCTAAACTTCAAGGAGAAGGGTACGACTTTTTTGAACTACGAGAGTATCAAGTAGGCGATGATATCCGTAAGATAAACTGGATTATTACTGCCAAGCTTGGAAAGCCCTATATAAAGGAACTTCATAGTAACCGTGAAATATCTATTGTTGTGGCAACTTTAATGGACGGAAGCTTCTATTTTGGAACAGGAAACCATAAGCAAGCAAAGCTAACTGAAGTAGCCAGTACTTTAGCTTATGCAGCCCAAAAAAATGAAGACTTATTTACAGGGATTAGTTATATCCAAAACAAGACGATTTCTACCCCTCCCACCAAACAACTCTACCACATAGAAGAATTTTCAAAAACACTCTATGATGCATCTTTACTAGGTACGGTTCTTGATATCAACATTTCTTTGCAGGATTTATTTAAAAGAGTGCATAAGCCTTCTTTAATTTTTGTCATAGGAGATTTTTTAGAATATGTAGACCTTTCATTGCTTGCACAAAAACATGAGGTTATCGCCATCATCGTCAGAGATAAAGCAGAAGAGGTTCCCGTAAAACTCAAGGAAATTACACTCTTAAATCCACGGAACAATAACGAAATGGAAACCTACTTTGGAAAGAAGAGTATACAGCAGTACCTAGCAAGACTAAAAGAAAATGATAAAAATCTAATACAGCATTTCACAAATCATGACATACGACATGTCAAGATTTTTACAGATGAAGGAATTGTCGAAAGGCTAGTCTCTTTATTTAGCAAAATACCTTGAGTATTTGACCTAACTTAAGATGTCTTCATAGCTTCTATTTACATTTACTTTAAGTTTCCCATCTACTTTTCTAAGACGTTCATCTCCATTTTTATACGCTTTTTTTAGCCGATTATTTGCTTCTTTTTTCTTTTTTTCTTTACGAATACCTTTTTGCTTAAAAAACTTTTTAAGCCCTATCCATACCTCCACTTCCTCTGTATCCACATCTATCGTATCTTCAGACTTTTTATACCCTAACTGATGTGCATAAAGCGTACGCATTTCATAAAATGCATCTTTAAGTAAGTCTATTTCTCCACGCAAAGTTGTACTGATTTGTTTGTTTGATTTTTTTAAATCTTTTACCGTACTTTTTAATACAGAGATAGTCTCATCCTTTGCCAAAAGAAGTGCTTTATAATCTTTAGTATCTATCTTCTGCACAGAAGTTTTCATAGATTTTGGTGTATCTTTAGTCTCTTTTATATCTTTTTGATTCGTATTAATCACGATATAAAGCTTTCCTTCCACATTTTTGGAACTAAGAATACCTTTTTTTATCTTCGCATACACTGCTTGACGTGAGATACCTAACTCCTGAGCATACTCCGCAGGCTTCATCAATTTTTCCATACTTTGTTCCCTGTTTAATAAATCTTATTGTAATTTTATAAATCATAGCATAACTTTAATGAAAGGTTGACAGTCATGTTATTTTTGAGTTCCATCCAAAATAGGAACAAAGAGACATTGTTCAATGGTCTCAGACGTAATCCGCCCTTTTTTCTTATAATAACGTGTAATAATATGATAATTTTCTGCTTCTTCTACAGGAGCAATTAAGATACCTCCCTCGGAAAGTTGCTCAAACAATACTTCAGGTATTTCTTTAGCCGTTGCAGAAAAGAGTATGCGTTCAAAAGGAGCATACTGCTTCCAGCCTCTTTGCCCATCATCAAATCGTGTGATGATATTATACATTTCATGTTCAGAAAAACGGTTTTTTGCAACCTTAAGTAATTCATCTATACGTTCTATGGTAAAAACGCGTCGGCATATTTTAGAGAGTATCGCAGCTTGATAACCTGAGCCACATCCTACTTCAAGAACAGAGTCTACACCTTTGAGTTCAAGATGCTGTGTCATCTTAGCTACAGTCAAAGGAGAAGATATCCATTGGCTGGCAGCTAAGGGGAGTGCTTCAAGCTGATAAGAAAGATGCTGAAATTCTCTAGGGACAAAGATTTCTCTATCTACTGTTAAAAATGCTTCTTTAACGTGTGCATCTAATTTAAAATGTTTTTCTATTTCTACAACAAGATTTTGTCGCTGTCTGGCTTTTATCATTTACTTTATGCTCCCTTGAGCTCATTTATAAAGAGATTTTATCTAAAATCTAGTTAAAGACTTCTCCTTACTTCAATCCATAACTATATAGCGACGCATTTTCTTTATTTCTCTGAAGTCTATCTGTCCTATGATCGCATCTTGTGTGTCATCTTGTGTTATTTCCCCTGAAGGAGATATAAGGGCTGAAGAGAATGCTACATCTGAAGTATTTGACACCAAAACATAACACTGGTTCATCACAGCTAGAGCTCGAGAGAGTACCTCTAAGTGAACTTTTCGTATCTTTCCCCAACGAGAGGGAATCAACACTACATCTGCTCCTTCTACCTGTTTCCAAAGTTCTTTAAAACGCAACTCAAAACAAATAAGTATCGCATACTTTACCCCTTCTATTTCAAAAGGTTGTATTTTTCTCTTTTTACCTGCACGAAAATACAAATCCTCATCACCTAATTTAAAGAGTTTTACTTTATTTTGTCTATATATGATTTTATGCTTGTGTATAACCACTGCTTGATTAATAAACTCATCTTTATCTTCTAGTATAAGTGTTAAAACAAGTATTTGCTCGCCCACAACTTTTTTAAGTACCTTAAGTGCATTTGCAGAGAACTTTGCAGCTGTTGCCATATGTTCGAAGTCAAAGCCTGTCAAAAAAACCTCAGGAGCTACAACAATGTGCTTATCTTGATAAGATTTAATATATTCAAGAAGTGAGTCTAAGTTTTCTTGATAACGTTTCTTAGTAGGTAATTGTAAAGCAACCACCTCAAGTATGTTTGGTGTAGGTAACATATTCCTATCCTTAAAAGTCATCCAAATCTAAACTACCTTTTGAGTAATTTGTTACATTGCCCTCAAAAAAGTTTGTTTTTTGCTCATTGAACTGTGAAAAATTATCTACCCATTTTATAGGATGTTCGACATTATATATCTTATCCATACCTACAGCATGCAGTCTCTTGTCCGCAAGATGCTGAATATACTGAGTGATGATGTCATCAGTCAAACCCAGTATCTGTCCTTGTGTGATGTAAGCGCCCCATTCACTTTCAAGCTTCACCGCATCTCTAAACATTTGATAGACTTCTTCTTCTAGTTCTTTTGTAAAAAGTTCTGGTCGCTCTTTTTTAGTTGCATTTATCATATTTTGAAAAAGCAACAAATGTGTGACTTCATCACGCTGAATAAAACGTATCATCTGTGCCGTTCCCAGCATTTTATCCGAACGTGCAAGTGTATAGAGGTAAGCAAAACCTGAGTAAAAGTAAATACCTTCTAGTATCTGGTTAGCAAACATCGCTTTGACTATATTATGGTCTGTAGGGTTTTCTGAGAGGTCTTCATACACTCGTGCTATAGCATCATTTTTAGTCTTTAATTTCATATCTGTTCGCCAAAGTTCATAAATCTCTTTAGAATTTGTAGAAATACTGTCAACCATAACCGCATAAGACTGAGAATGCAAAGCCTCTTCAAAAGCTTGTCTAACCAATATAAGGTTTACCTCAGGAGCAGTGATGTATGGATTTAAATTGTCTATGATGTTATTGGTTTGCAGTGAATCCATAAAGATAAGCTGTGCCAAGACCTTGTCATAAGCATCTTTCTCAGCAGGAGTTAGATGTTTATAGTCATTCACATCACGTGTCATATCTACTTCTTTTGGATACCAAGAATTATTAAGCATCATTTCCCATAGATTATATGCCCATTGGTATTTAATATCATTAAGCTCAAAAATACCTGTAGGGTCTCCACCAAATATCTTTCTTTCACTCGTTTTTTCTTCTGATTGAGGGTTATAAATCTTTTTACGTTCCATAATCTACCTTATATTTCTTTCACTTTATATTGAAAACATTATACACATTTTGGCTGATGATTATATAAGATAAAAACCCAAAGGCAGCAATATTGAAGAAGAAAAACAGAATAACTTTTCTAAATAAAATTTAAAAGAATATGTGCTAAATATGGGGAAGCACATCAATGAAAAGTTATTCCAGAAAGCTAAGGAGGCTAAAAGGGGAGG
>OBIK01000066.1_pt1 | contig 12182 bp, 14 predicted proteins | sample 1496171 | NCBI WGS metagenome assembly OBIK01 (sample SAMEA3367191, study PRJEB22510) | hydrothermal vent metagenome | biome: marine hydrothermal vent; material: sea water | place: Cayman Islands | collected 2012-01-19 | depth 2308 m | reverse complement strand
ATTTATAAGAATAAAAAAGAATCTTAACTATGGTGATTTTTTAAAGTGACTACTAATTATTATTTTTGCTACTTGATAGATGTTTTGAATTGGATTAAATTAAGAAGTGGTGGGTCGGGGGAGACTCGAACTCCCGACCACTCGGTTATGAGCCGAGTGCTCTAACCAACTGAGCTACCGACCCATAAAGGTTGCAGTTGGTTGAAAAAACTAGAAGCGTCTTCTTTGGTGATTATGCCTCATCATCGTTATTTTCGAGTCAGAATTATACATAAAATAGAAACGAAAAGCAAGTAAATTCTCTAAAATACCAAAAAGAAATGCAAAAATAATAAAAGAGGTCCCTCCGTGGCTAATCATGGGTAGTGGAAGACCTACTACTGGAGCTAATCCTATGGTCATTGAGATGTTTACTCCCATATAGATAAAAAATAGAAATGCGATGCCAGAGGCTAAGACTTTTACAAAATAATCTTTGGCGTTTGAGATGGCAATTTGCAGGAGATGTATGATGAGCCATATGTAGAAGAATAGAACAGAGATGATTCCTACAAACCCAAAACGTTCACCTAGATAGGCAAAGATAAAGTCGGTTGAGGAGACAGGTAGGAATTTTAGTTGTGTCTGTGTGGCATCTTCTCTATCTTGTCCATGTATACCTCCTGAACCAATGGCTATGAGTGATTGTTGCACATGGTAGCTTGGTTTACCTATAAAGTTGGCAATACGCTGTTTCTGATAGGGTTTAAGACCATGTGTGTAGAGTAGAGGAGCTAAGAGACCTATTATTAAAATTAGAATTATCCAAATACGTGCTTGAACACCAATAACAAAAAGTACTCCAAACCCTGTCAATAGAAGCACTAGTGCTGTTCCAAGGTCGGGTTCTTTTGCAATTAGAACAAATGGTAATAGAATATAAAAAGAGAGTTTTATAAACATTTTAAATCCATATCCTATTTTTGGAGGAGGATTACGTGTTATGATGTACCCTAGCATTAGTAAAACAGTAATTTTAATAAATTCAGATGGCTGTATGGTTAGTCCAATAAAAGGTATCTCTATCCAGCGTTGAGCACCCAAAATGCTTTTCCCAAAAAGCTCTACACTTAAAAGTAGGAGTAGATTAATCCAATAGGATAGGGGTATTAGCCATTTATACTGTCGCCATGGAATTAAAAATGCAATTAAGAAAACAACAGCAGATACACCGTAATACATCATCTGTTTTTGAAAAAGTCTAGGTTGTATCTCATATACCAAATAGGAGGAGATTACAAATAGTGGAATAAGTTGTAAGATTAAGATAAAATTAAATTGTTGTAGTATGCGACGGTCAAATTGAAACCAATTTTTCATAGTATGCTCTAATTAGTAGGATAGGGATATTATATCTAGCTATCAATTAATCTTAAGTATAGAAAAGAGTAAAATTAAGCACAAAAAGGAAAGTGTACTTTACTTACTATATATTAGGTTGTCTATCAATTTAAAAGGAGGAATGGGAAAACACTCTTTTCAAATACTTAAGATATATCGAATTATACCTAAATCGGATAAAATTACTCTTAATAAGAATTATTAGAAGTAACGCTTATTTCTAGGGCTTTTTTTGCTCTTATTATCTTTTTTTGACATCTTTTCAGCTAACTCTTTGGCTTTTTTTAAGTTTGACTTCTCTCTTCTACTGCTTTTTTCTTTCTTTTTAACTATTTTAATTTTGGATTTATACTCAAACCCCTCTGTTGATATGCTCTCTAGTGTTTGATTAACTAGTATCTCTATCTCTTTAAGTTGCTCTATCTCTTTTTTACAAATCAAAGAGAGTGCTTGACCATTCTGTTTGGCTCGTCCTGTTCTACCTATTCTATGGACATAATCCTCATTATTTATAGGAAGCTCAAAATTGATAACATGAGGAAGATTAATAATATCAATCCCTCTTGCAGCTACATCTGTTGCTACTAATACAGATATTTTCTGCTCTTTGAACTCGTTTAACGCTTCAACTCTTTGTCCTTGGCTTTTGTCTCCATGAATGGCTTTTGTTTTAATATCTGCTTCATTTAGTTTCTCTACAATGATATTGGCTTGTATTTTGGTATTGGTAAAGACTAAAATCTGCTTCCAACTATTTTGAATTATAAGAGTACTAAGCAGAGATATTTTCTCCTCTTCATATACATAGTGAACAAGCTGTTTTATCTGTTTTGTTGATATGTTCTCTCTGTCTATCTCTATGGTAGTAGGATTGTCCAGAAAAGTTTTGGCTAGTTTCATGATTTTTGGAGGAAAAGTAGCAGAGAACATAATAGAGTGTCGTTTTTTATCCCCTATTTTTTTTGGAATTTGAGAGATAATAGCTCTAATATCATCAATAAATCCCATATCTAACATTTTGTCAGCCTCATCTAAAATAACTATCTCCACCTCGGATAGATTGATGGTTTTGTTTTTGATATGCTCTCGTACTCTAGCTGTGGTAGAGACAGCAATATTTGCTCCTGCTCGTATCTCTTTTACCTGTGAGCCAAGTTTAATCCCTCCGTATAGTGCTACTGATTTATGGCTAAACTCTTTTCCGTAACTCTCTATTTTTTCATGAATTTGAATTACAAGCTCACGTGTAGGTGCTAGGATTAGGGCTTGTATCTTATAGCGTTCATCTCCTGTTTTAGTCTCAGAATTTTCTGCTAAATTTTCCAACATAGGCAAAACAAAAGCAGCCGTTTTTCCTGTGCCTGTTTGAGAGGTTGCTAATATATCTTTTTTTTGAAGCAGTAGAGGGATTGATTGTGCTTGTATTGGAGTTGCTTCATTATACCCCAAGCTATCTAGGGTATTTTGTAGTTTGGTAGAAAGCATTAAGTCTTTAAATGAGATGGGTTATCCTTTTTATAAAAATGCCAACAGAGAGGCTGTAACTGCTACATTTAGCGATTCAACTCCTCGTTTCATAGGAATAGCAATACTACTATTGGATAATTTTTCTATCTCTTTAGTAATCCCTTCACTCTCATTACCTAATATAAAAATAGTTTTAGAAGAGTAGTTCTCCTCTTTGTAACTTTTTTTGGCATGAGATGAGAGGGTGTATAGTTTGGCTTCTGCTTTTTTAAACTTCTCTAAGGTTTTACCAAGAGAGTTGGTCTTGATAATAGGAATTCTAAAAAGTGTTCCCACACTTGCCTTTATGACTAGTGGTGAAATTTGTGCTGAGTTTTTTGTGGGTAGTATTATGGCATCAATATCACCAGCGGCTGCCGAACGGATTATCATTCCTAGGTTTTGAGGATTATGAATGCCATCAAGGGCTATAATTTTATATTGACTATTAGTTTTTATAAACTCATCATCACTTAAAGAGTGTTCAAGAACAATATCTAGTGCAACGCCTTGGTCTTGTTTGGCATTTTTGGAGATACGAGAGAGTCCTTTTTTGTCATGATAGGCTATCTCTATCTCTCTTTTTTTTGCAATATTGACCATATTGTCTATTTGTGCTACTGACTTGTTAGAGTCTGATAGATGTAGTTTGTGAATAGTAATAGAGTTATCTTCTAAAACTTCTAAGACAGCGTTACGTCCGTAGATGGTGATAATCTTAGCAAAAAAAGCTTTTTTTGCTAAATACTCGACTGAATCTTCTATTTATCTACTCCGTTCCAAGCGATTGTAGCTTTTCCTTTTTCATCAAAGTTAACAGCAGGTAATCCCATAAGATTGTATCCATTGTCAACATAATGAATTTCACCTGTAACAGCAGAGCTTAGGTCTGAGAGTAGGTACATACCACTATTTCCTACCTCATTAATAGTTACGTTCTTTTTAAGAGGTGCGTGTGCAGCGTTCCATTTGAGTAGGAATGAGAAATCACCAATCCCTGCGGCTGCTAATGTTTTAATAGGACCTGCTGAGATTGCATTGACACGGATTCCATCTTTTCCTAAATCTTCTGCCATGTATTTAACAGTCATCTCTAGTGCTGCTTTGGCTACACCCATGAGGTTGTAGTTAGGAACATACTTTACTCCACCAAAGTAGCTAAGTGTTAAGACAGAAGCGTTGTCTGAGAGTACAGGTTTTAACTCTCTTGTCACCTCGATAAGTGAATATACTGAGATATCCATCGCGATATCAAACGCATCTTTTGGGATATCTATAAATCTTCCACCAAGTCCCTCTTTTGGAGCAAATGCGATAGAGTGAACGATGAAATCAATTTTTCCAATATCTTTTTCAATCGACTCTCTTAATGCTTTTATCTCTTCGGGTTTGCTTACATCACAAGGATAAAATCTAGCCCCACACTCTAAATCTTCGGCGATTGGTGCTAGTTTTCTCTCAAATCTCTCATTGAGAAATGTGATTGCTATCTCTGCCCCTTGCTCTTGACAGGCTTTTGCTATACCATATGCTATTGACTTTTTGTTTGCAATTCCTAGGATAATTCCCTTTTTGCCTTTCATAATCATGATTAATACTTCCTATTTTTTTGATTGCGTATTTTAGCACGATTGAGATAGAATACACGTTATATATTTTAAATTAAGGCATAAGATGAAAGAAATTCTGATTATAAGTACAGGTGGAACTTTTAATAAAATCTATAATCCCATAAATGGTCAACTTGAAATTGATACGAAAAATCAAGCATTAAATATTTTGGCTAAATGTTGGATGGTGGATTTTAATATCATTAATATTATAGGAAAAGATAGTTTGGATATGACAAATGAAGATAGAGATATAATTGCTCAAACTATTAAAAGTAGCTCTATTGAGAATATTATAGTTATTCATGGAACAGATACGATGGATTTGACAGCACAATATTTAGCAGAGTATAACTTGGGTAAAAAAATCATATTAACAGGAAGCATGATACCTTTTTCTATTAACCCTATAGAGGCAACGGCTAACTTTAGTTGTGCCTATGGATATCTTTCTAATATAAAAAAGTTAGGTGTATATATTAGTATGAATGGTATAATAGGCTCTTTTGAATATATAAGTAAAAATAGGGAAAAAGGATTTTTTGAAAAAAGGTGATTATGAGGTACAACGACACAGTTTATATTCTCTAGCGATTTAGAAATAGGGGGATACTAAAGAGAAACATATGTCGTTGTAAATGAATTATAACAGAAACAAACTTCAACTAACTTAAATATAATAAAACATTTACAATTTTTTTCTGTTTTTTCATATTTTTTGAATTTAACACTAATTTAACGATAATATGTTAATATCAAATAGAAATTTAATAACTAACAAAATAAAAGGTAAAAATGAAATCTTTAAAAGCTATATTGGTTATCGGTGGGATAATAGTGCTTATTGTTACTCTTTTTCTATCTCTTGCTAAGAAACAACAGATGGTGACGCTAAAAACAGGAAATTTGGATAAAAAACCTCTTACTATTATTCTAAATCACTACCAAGATAGTGAGTGTGGTATGGTTATTGATAGTTTGGAGTACGCTTCACAGGTTATCGCTCCTAATGGAAATACTTGGTTTTTTCATGACCATGGTGGTATGGTGGCGTGGTTGGATAGAAAATCTTTTAGAGATAAGGCAACAATATGGATATATGCCAAAGATACAAAAAAATGGATAGATGGAGAGAGGGCATGGTACAGTCGTAATGAGACAACACCAATGCTCTATGGGTTTGGGGCATATGAAAATAAAAAAGAGAAACTTATAGATTTTAAAACTATGAGACTTCATATGCTTAGAGGTGAACATATGGCAAATCCAACGATTAGACAGCAGTTACTAAAGGGGACATAATGGAAAATGTAGATCTACTATATATTATGGGAATAGCCTTTTTAGGCTCTTTTGGTCACTGTATAGGTATGTGTGGTGGGATTGTTATAGCTTATTCAGGCACAAAAATAGAGCAAAAGTGGGGGAAAACAAAACAGGCTATCTCTCATCTATTCTACTCTTTTGGGCGAATAGTTACCTATATGACACTAGGAGCGATGTTTGGATATATAGGAGGGGTGGCTAGTTTTAACAACACGGCAAATGGTATCATGTGGATAGTTGCAGGAGTTGCTATGATATTAGCAGGTCTCTCTTTGCTTGGAAAAATAAAATTTTTGGTCATCATAGAGCATTCGCTTTCTAAATCTATATGGTATCAACAGAGTTTTAAATCACTGCTTCGTAGTCAATCGTTATTGAGCTTTTTTCTACTTGGTATGTTAAATGGTCTGCTTCCTTGTGGTTTGGTCTACTCTTTTGCTATTATTGCTACAAGTACAGGAAGTGCATTTTTAGGGGCATTGGTGATGTTGATATTTGGGCTTAGTACCATTCCTGCTCTTTTTTCGTTGGGCTTTTTTGTGGGTATATTTAATCAATCCTCATTTAGAAATATTATGATACGTTTAGCGGCTATCGCCGTATTACTTTATGGAGTTTTTACTATCTATAATGGATATCGTTATCTAGTTGAGCCTAATAGAACTATTTTGGAGTGTCATTGAACTTAAGTAATTTAAAGAAAACCATGAACTTGGTTATAAAAGATATATTTAGTAATGTAAGTTATGGTGATAGTTATCGACTTCCGTTGGAGTATCTTGCAACTAATACAGATAATCCAACTACTAGAATTTTGCTTCCTACAGATGTACCAATGCAATCAAAAGAGATGTATCAAAAATTTCCAGAATTTTCAGAGTCTTTATTAATTACACTTTTTGCAGAGATTGGGGTAAAATATGTTCCTGAGGTGACTCTTTATCAGTTGGAGCAAAAAAGACCAATTGAAGTTTTTCAAGAGTTTACATACTCTTTTGGTATTGGCATGAGAGATAGAAGCAATCAAAAAGAGATTATTGATACTGATATTTTAAATCAAGTTATATCTTCTCTACAGAAGATGGACTCTTTTAGAGAAGTTTATACTTTTGATAGTAGACCTATATATAAGCTCTTGTCTCAACAGAAGTTTAATAATGCAAATAGCTTAATAGTAGAGTTAGAAGAGAGTGCTTTAGTTTTAAACCGACTATTAAAAGAGTATAAAAATGAGGATACTCAAAAAGAGATAAAAGAGGTTTTTATTGACAGTTGGCACAAGCCAAAGGTCATATCAAACTTAAAAAAAAGGATAAAAAATGATTAAAATGCTCTTTAGTAGCATATGGTGGTTTGGCTTTGTTGTAGCCTTGGCTCTAATGCTTGGACTATATTGGGGTGTAGAGTTTATTGAACAGTATGTAGCAACGCTCTTTTTAGCTATAGGTATTCAACACATGGTGATACTTGTGGGGTTGGGTTTTTTCTCTATTATAAAAGAGAGAGATGATAATTTTGAGGTAGGAAGTAGGGTTGCTACTATGGGATATCTTCATACACTTATTGGTACTTCGGTCGCACTTATTATGACTTCTAAATTTGGAGGGGCTGAACTAATTGAAAATATTGATACTATTATTGCTCCTATTGGTTCAGCACTCATTACTAGTATCATCGGTTGGGCTTTTGGTAAAGAGATGGAGAGAGAGAAGTACCGATATAAACTAAGCTCGACAGAGGAGAGTGACAACGCATTGGAGTTCTTGGCACAAAAAGTGACAAATGCAGGAATCAAAATAGAGCAGAGCAGTAATCAGTGGGTTGCCAATATGGAAAAAAGTACAGCCCAATTATTATCAAGCTCTCAGAAATTAGAAGAGACCATTAGCCAAGCAGAGCATAGTTCACAAAAAAGTATAGAGGAGATTTCGCGACTCTTTACAACACTTTATGAGACCATAGAGAGAGATTTACAATCAACATCATCTCTCTCTCAACAAGTCATCTCTGACTCTACTCAACAGTTTAAAGAGCAGTTTGACCAGATAGAGAGACAGGTTAACGCAGTAGAGAAAAATTTTGAGTACAGTTCAAAAGATGCCAATAGGGTGTTCAAAAAATCCATAGAGGTGTTTGATGAGAGTCTGTTACAGATGAATCTTATTGCAAAAGAGTGGGATAAACATATCCGAAATATGAAAAAATTCTCTACTCACTCCGATTCAGCCCTTGATAGTCTAACAGAGCAGAGTCAAAAAGTGATAGATGAACTCTCCCATGTCGCACATAGTCTTCCAAGTGCAGGAAAAATTCTCTCTGATATTGATGGGTTTTTAGCCAAAATGAAACGAGAGAAATAACTCTGATGAAGAGACAAGAAAACACCACTATGCAGAGCGAGATATTTATTGTTTTGATGATTGTCATGATTTTACTTTTTATTATTACATCACTCTATTTAGCACAACTAAAACAGCATCAGCAACCACCTCTTATTGTCTTAGATGAGGCACATGGCTACTCTTTTCATAGTAGTTCAGCCTCTTTAAATAGAAAATTTCAAAACCAACTTAGCTCTTTGGTTATTAATAAAATTCAAACTTTTGCAAAAGAGCATAAGTGTGATATTGTAGAGGTGTATGGATATACAGATACTCAACCATTTTCTAAAAATATAAAAGGAGATAGGTTTGACCAAAAACTTCATAAGTGCCTAACCGTTGGGTGTGATATTGACAAAATTCAAGCCTCTTCAAATTTGGAGCTTGGAATGAAAAGAGCTGTCTCTGTGGTTGGATTTTTAAAACCAAAGCTCATTACAAAAAACTCTGTTATAAAAATAATTAGACCCTATAGCTCTGGTCAGTTTATTGATGAAAAAGGGGAGATATCTCTTGTTGAAAATGTGCGAAGGAATAAGCTTCGCCGTCGTATTGAGATTAGACTCTCTAGGTCTAAAGATTTACTATTAAATTACTGAAAAAAGAAAAGTTACCCAATGAAAAAAATACTATTAACCTTAATGGTTTTGATCTCAATTCAAATTCAAGCCTCTGAAATTTTCACCAAAAGAGCATCAGGAGAGCCAATATTAACTCAAGAGGGAGCTAAAAAACATTGGTGTCCTATCTGTGGAATGTCGCTTAAAAAATTCTACAAAACATCTCATACTAGTGGTGAAGATAAAAAACAGTTTTGCTCTATTAGATGTCTAGCTGTCGCGTTTGATGCCAATAACTCAATAGGTATTGGAAAAGTAGTTGATGCCAAAACAGAAAAGCTTATATACCAAAAAAATGCTTTTTATGTGGTTGGCTCAGAGATACAAGGAACAATGACAAAAGTAAGTAAACTTGCCTTTTCTACCAAAAAAGATGCAGAGGCGTTTATCGAAGAGTATGATGGTAAAATTGTAAAAGGTGAATATGCTTTGGATATGGCACGAAAAAGTTTAAAATCAGATATTGCAATGGTCAATAAAAAGAAGCAGAAAAAAATCTATCCAATGGGAAAAAAGATTTATGAAAAGAAATGTCAACAAGATATCAATATAAGTAGTTATAGAGAGATAAATGAACTAAAATCAGATATCAAAAATAATAATTTATGTAAGAGTTTAAAAGGTATGCAGTTTCAAGCTGTTACTCTATATCTGTGGGAAGTAAAAAGAGTAGAAGAGTTATCTGATAACAATGAGATTATAAAAGTAGATAAAACAGATAAATGCCCTGTATGTGGAATGTTTAACTACAAATATCCAAAATGGGTAACAGAGATTTATTATGGAGATAAAGTATACTCTTTTGATGGTGTCAAAGATATGATGAAGTTCTATTTTGAGCCAAATAGGTGGGGGAGATATCCAAATGCCAAAAAAGAGAGTATCTCTAAAATATTAGTAACAGACTACTACTCTCAAAAAGCAACAGATGGCAAGAGTGCTTACTATATAATAGGTTCAGACGTGTTAGGTCCTATGGGAGATGAGCTGATACCCTTTGCAGATGAGAGTGATGCTAAGATCTTTATGGGTGACCATCGTGGAAAGAGTATCGTTCGCTTTGATGAGATAGTTGAAAAAGAGGTTTATAGATTAGATGAATAAAAAAAGCCACTATCTCTTTTATCTTTTTATGGGAGTTGTTATTATCTTAATGGTTGAGTTGATTTATTTAAAACAGACTAGAGAGATGACCGAAAAACAGCAGATAAAAAAACAGAATTTTGTCAAAATAGCAGGGCTTCCTGACCTTGCTATTGTGACAGAGACCTCTTCTGTACGGCATAGAACAATGAGTGACTTGTTCTCTATCTATCGTGATGATGCCAATTTGAGAGAGTACTTTCCTTCTACTTTTGTCTATTCTCATTCACATATTATAAATGATGATGGGAAATAAAATTTATAAAAATGGTTATAAAGAGAGTGAATGAAAAATAAAATAAACCTATACATAATAGAGTTCGCGATAAACGCACTTTTACGAAACAAATCAAAAAATATCTTTATCTTAGTACTCTTCACACTATTGATATCACTACTAACATCTGTTTTTTTAATTACAGGTTCGATTAAACATGAGCTTCAATCCACGGTAGATGCTCTGCCACAGATAACTGTCCAAAAGATAAAAGCAGGGCGACATAATGAGATAGATATCTCTGTAGCTGATAAGATTTTGAATATCGCAGGGGTTAGTGAGGCGATACCTAGAGTGTGGGGGTACTACTATTTTGAAAATGCAGGAGTAAACTTCTCTGTAGTGGGCATAGAACAGTATGCAACGCAATACAAAGATACTTTTTCAAAACTAGTTGAGAAGTTTGATTTTGAAGAGTTAGGAAGTCAAAGCTCAATGGTTGTGGGCAGGGGTGTCCAAGAGGTGATGAGGTCAAGTTACTACAAAGAGTATTTTAATTTTATAAAGCCTGATGGTAAACTCAAAAAAGTAGCTCTTGCAGGTGTTTTTGATGGAGATACACAACTAGAGTCCAATGATATGATACTGATGTCAAATGAGCTTGTAAGAGAGATTTTTGATATGAGAGAGAGTATGGCTACAGATATTGTAGTCAAAGTTCCAAATATAGACGAGATAGAGACGGTCGCATCTAAGATAAAGCTACTATATCCCGATACACGCGTAATTAGCTCTAGTGATTTGAAGATAAGTTATCAGAATATTTTTGATTATAAGAGTGGTGTTTTTTTGGCTCTGTTTATAATATCTCTCTTTACCTTTTTTATGATTATCTATGATAAATCAAGTGGGATTAGTAGTGAAGAGAAGCGAGAGATAGGGATACTAAAAGCTATTGGTTGGAGAGTAGATGATATATTAAAAGAGAAGTTTTACGAGTCATTTATACTCTCATTTTTTGCGTATACTTTTGGTCTTTTACTTGCTTTTGGATTTGTATATCTGCTTCAAGCTCCATTGCTTAGAGAGATATTTGTAGGCTATTCTCAGCTAAAGACCTCGTTTGAGTTACCATTTGTTTTTGAGGTTCAGACACTCTTTTTGGTCTTTTTATTATCAGTTCCTATCTATATTGCGGCAACTATTATCCCATCTTGGAGGGCGTCTACTTTGGAGGTAGATGAGGTTATACGTTAAAATAGTTACGTTTATGCAACCATTTTATAGTTTTTAGTTCTATAGTTTCTCTTCTCTTTATCTGTTGGAGCAAAGCTTTTTATAAATATACGATTAATAAACCCTTTTGGTCTGCTCACCATCTCTATAAACTCGTTGTAGCTTATATTATTATGATATAGGTAACCATTTAAATATCGTAAAGATGCTTCAACTCCACGTCTTCTCTCAATCTGTAAAAGTGTTTGATATAGCTCTATAAGCTCATATATATTATCCTCTGGAATAGCTTCTCTAAAGGCAAAGAAGCTAGATATCGCACCATTCTCCTCTTCTACAGGTTCAAAATCAGTAATCGCCCAGTAGTACTCTCCTGATTTTGTTAGGTTTTTTACAACAGCTCTTATCTTTTCACCTTTTTTTATAGCTTTTACAATTAAAAGGAAAATAATCTCTGGCATATCAGAATGTCTCAACGTATCATGAGGAGTTCCTATAATCTCCTCTTCTTCATATCCTACAATAGAGCTAAAATTATCATTAATATAGATAATATCCCCTCTCATATCTGTTTTGGTTACCATCATATTTTTAGAGCTAATATTCATCTCTTTATCTATTGGAAAAGGTCTATATAATTTCATTGTTAATCCCTTATTTCTATTTGTTTGTTGATGGAATTGTATGATTAGACTTGGTATAAAATATGAAATTATTGGATAAAATAAAAACTTTTTTTAACATAAAAAATATAATTAAGTTA
>OBIK01000065.1_pt1 | contig 12195 bp, 11 predicted proteins | sample 1496171 | NCBI WGS metagenome assembly OBIK01 (sample SAMEA3367191, study PRJEB22510) | hydrothermal vent metagenome | biome: marine hydrothermal vent; material: sea water | place: Cayman Islands | collected 2012-01-19 | depth 2308 m | reverse complement strand
ATTATTTAGAGTGTATTAACTCTTTGTTAACCAATCAAGAGTACAATTAAAATACCTAAAGAGACTAACTATAAAGTGTTAAACTCTTTAAGTGACTTAAAATCAAAGGATTTATTATGAGTAAAAATATAGTTGGACGACACATTGACCTATCAGATTCTATTAGAGAGCATATATCTGACAGTATAGATGGACTTGATAAATATAATCTAAATATCATCTCAACAAATACAATAATTTCAAGCAATAAGAAAAAAAGAGAAGGAGTGACTCTCGAACTTGTTATAAATCTAAAAGATAAAAATACTATTGTAATAACACAAAATGACAAAGATGTCTATGATGCTTCAAACAAAGCGATATCTCGTGCAGAAAAAGCACTAAGACGATATGCTGATAAAATCAAAGACCATAAAGTTATGTCATTTAAAGACCTCGGACTAGAAGCAGAAGCTGTACTTGACCTAGAACCTACTGATGAGACAGATATAGAGATAGTTCCAATGGATTTAGAGCTTCATAAGCCACTAGATTTTGAAGAGGCTATAGATGCATTAAAAGCAGAGAAGAAACGACAATTTATCGTATTTAACGACCATGATGGACTTATGAGAGTTATGTACAAAAGAGTTGATGGAAAATTCGGTCTATATTAATCGGTTGTGAGGTCAGAGTCATCCCTCTGCCCTACGCCAAACTCTTAATTATCAGGACGTGTCCAGATAAAAATCAAAACCAAAGATAAAACAAAAACTTGAATATAGATAACTACTTCTTTTAGACCCAAAATCAATGATAACCCCAAAACAGAAACAATAGATATAGTAGCAAAATATTTTGATTTTCTATTAATAGCACCTCTCTCATGCCAATCCCGTAACATCTCTCCAAATATTTTATGATTTAAGAGCCAATCATGCACCCTAGTAGAAGATTTAGCAAAAAAGAATGCACTAAGTAGTAAAAAAGGCACTGTAGGTAATATAGGTAGAACAACCCCAACCGAACCCAAAAGAAGTGAAACTCCCCCTAACATAAACCAAATAAATTTCATCTAACTCTATCCTTTTTTAATATTCTACCAAAATTTTACGCTAAAATACGCTTCAATTCAATCAAGGACTTCATATGGCACTCGTCGGTCTCTTTAATATATCTAAAAATTATGATGTAAAACAGCTTTTAAAAGGTGTAGATTTTCAGCTCAATGAAGGTGAACGTGTTGCTATTGTAGGGCAGAATGGTTGTGGAAAATCAACATTACTCAAAATTCTCTCAGGTGAAATTCAACCAGATGAGGGAACACGAGTAGTTGATAAGCGTGTTCTTATAGATTCACTTGACCAAAATCCAAAATTTGAAGCAGGAGTAAATGTACGTGATGCGATTGAGAATGAGCTAACTGATTTAAAAGAGGCAAAAGATAGATATGAGGAGCTTTCACTTCTAATATCAGAAGATTTTGAGAACAAAAAACTTTTAGAAGAACACGCCAAAGTAACCAACTACCTCGACCATCACAACGCGTGGAATCTGGACGATAAAATAGAGAGAGTACTTCAAGAGTTTAAACTAAAAGAGTATGAGTATCGTGATGTAACGATGCTATCAGGAGGGGAACAACGGCGTGTTGCATTAGCTTCTCTTATCTTGAAAAAGCCTGATATTTTACTACTTGATGAGCCTACAAACCACCTTGATGTATATATGGTTGAGTTTTTAGAGGAGATTTTATTAAAAGAGAAATTTACTCTACTTATTATCTCTCATGATAGACACTTTATCAACTCCATTGTAACGCGTATTATTGAGGTAGAGAACATGGATATCGTCTCTTATGATGGTGGATATGATAGCTACTTGGTCTTAAAAGAGCAACGAATGCAGAGCCTAGCAAAAACACACAATACATTAGTAAAGTTTCTAAAAAAAGAAGAAGAGTGGCTACGCCGTGGAGTAAAAGCACGACTCACTAGAAACCAAGGACGAAAGGCACGAGTCTTTGAACTGCGAGACAAAGCCCAAAAAGACCCAACCCTCATACGAAAGATGCAGATAGAGCTAGAGCGTGAAAAAAAGAGCTTTAATCGTGATGGAGAGAAAGGAATGTCTAAAAAGAAGATGCTTTTTGATATTGAAAACCTCCACTACTCAATCGCAGGAAAAGAGCTAATCAAAGGGTTCACCACACGTATTTTACAGCGTGACAGAATTGCCATAGTTGGGCATAATGGCTCAGGTAAATCAACACTTCTAAAACTTCTTCTTGGTAGACTTCAACCCACACAAGGGACAATCGACCAAGGGGAGTTTGCCATAGGCTATTTTGACCAGCATCGAGAGATGCTTGATGAGAGTAAAAATATACTAGATACTTTCTGTCCTGATGGTGGAGATATTATTGATGTACAGGGTAAAAATATGCACGTTTTTGCCTACTTAAAATCTTTTCTATTCCCTGAAGAGTATATGCTCAAAAAAATAGGAATGCTAAGTGGTGGAGAGAAAAACCGTGTGGCAATCGCCCTACTTCTAACCAAAAAAGTAGACTGCCTTATCCTAGATGAGCCTACCAATGACTTGGATATTCAAACCATTAATATACTTGAAGAGAAACTAATGAATTTCCCAGGAGCATTACTCTTTGTAAGTCATGACCGTTACTTTGTGGACAAGGTTGCCACTAAACTCATTGTGTTTAAAGGGCATGGAGAGGTGGAGGAGTCTTTTCAGAACTATAGCGACTACTTGGAGATAGAAAAGAGCATAGATGACCTATATGAGATAGAAAAAGAGGTCAAAAATATCTCCTCTAAACCAAAAGAGATTAAGATAAAAGTAAAAACTAAACTGAGCTACAAAGACCAACGAGACTTGGAGAGATTACCTGATTTGATAGATAAACTAGAGACTAAAATAGATGAGATAAATGCCTGTCTATATGATCCATCATGTTATGAAGCAAAAGGGTTAATTAATGTCACAGATGAGCTAAAACGAGTAGAGACTGAGTATGAAAAGATGAGTGAAAGATACCTAGAGGTATTGGAACTAGAAGAGGAGTTAACACGTCTATAACGCCATTCTAACATTATTTTAATATAAAATAACCCAACATAATTCAATTAGAATAGGTTATAATATAAAATAATAGTCTATAAATATTTTTTAAATATTTTTTAAGTTTTTTTACAATATTAAGCTTTATACTTAAGTTTCTAGCCTATAATACTCCTATGAGAGTCACTTCTTTTCCCCTATTTCTAATTAGTGGCTCTCATACATAGATGACTTTTGATACAGATATATTTTTCCCTTTTTTTATATTTTATCCGATTAAAAGTTATCATTTTTTCTCATAACTTATCTATATTTAGATACTATTTCCCAATGAAAAATTTTACAACACAATCCCTACTTGAAATCAAAATATGGCTTCATCAAGAGCTAAAACAATCAAACAAAATAACATTTACCATTCCCAATCCCGATTTGGACAGAGGATATAAAAGATGGGTTAACCTAGCAGAGCTTCATCACTGTAGAATGCTTACACCTCTTAAAATAGATGAAAATATAGTACAACTAACTTTTAAAAAATTAAATCTTGACGATTCATTTCATACAATATCCATAGAAAATAGAGAAGAGAAGTACGGCACAGAATCAAAATTTTTTGATATCAATAAAAATGAAGAGCCAACCTTTCTCTACGCTTATTATAAAGCCCTAGAAGCAGTTGACGTAAAAAATAGAAAACATATTTTAAATCTTGGTATTAATAAAGGAGATGAGTTTGAATTAATAGAGCAGATAGTTTCAAGACAAATATTTGACAACATAAAGTTTACAGGCATCGACCACTCAACATCTGCCCTAGCCTATGCTAAAAAACGTTTTCCAAAAGATAATGTAGAGTTTTATAAACAAGATATCAACAAAATAAAAGAGTTAAATCTAAAAAAATCAGACCTCATCATCAGTATCGGTACACTTCAAAGCCCAAGCATCAACTACAAACCTTTTTTGATGTCCTTAGTTCAAGAGCATCTAACAGAAAATGGTGCATTTATTTTAGGATTTCCAAATAGCCGTTGGATAGACAATGAGCTTATCTATGGAGCAAAAGCCCCAAACTACCCCTACTCGGAGATGTCTCTACTATTTAACGATGTGATATTTGCCAAAAAGTACCTACAGCAGAAAAAATTTAGAGTCACTATTACAGGACGTGAGTATATTTTTTTAACAGCTACACGTATTGGAATTTAAATATTTTCACTTTTTTTTCACTTTTTATATTTAAATTTGCTATAATAAGTGTATCATAAAAAAGGAAAATCATGAAAAAAGCTCTTACTCTCATCCTCGCCATAACTTTCTCTATGTTTATCTTTGAAGGGTGTACCACATCTGAAAAACAAAAAACGCTAACACCAACACAAAACACAGACAAGTTTAGAACCATCAATTCAAATAGGAATACAAATGGAATAACAGTAGCGTGTAGCAACTGCCGTGCAAAATTCAAGATATCACTAAATGCTATGAAAAGTGGTACAACCATAAAATGTCCTAAGTGTAATCACCACTATAGAAACTAATACTTAATCATAAAGAGTTAGTCGTAGGAGATCCTCCTACGCCCAAAAGTCCTCATCACTCATACCACCACGCTTCTTTTTGGCAACCATAGAGGCTTTCATGCACTTCTCTCCACAGATGTTCTCATCCATCCATTCAGAGAGGTGCATGAGATTATAACGCTCATCAAAGGTCGCTTCTAGCTCACCCTTATTGAGTAAAAAACTCTTATTTGATGGTACTTTTGTATTCTCAGCATCGTGCATAAAAGTCTCAAAAATAAAAATACCATCCTCTTTTAGGGCTTTTTCTATCTGAGGAAAAAGTTTACGTTCTAAAAAATAAGTACAGACAATCAAGTCATAACTATTCTCTTTTAAACTGTAGCTATCAAAATCAACTATTTCTGCTCTTATATTCTCTATATCTTTTAAACTCTCAATCGCCACTTCACTAATATCTAAAGCATGAACATCAAAACCACTCTCTGCTAAAAACTTAGAGTTTCGTCCCATACCACAAGCGATATCCAAGGCACTTTTTCCTGTTGCTAACTTTGCATAGTTCTCAACTACTTCTACTATTTTACTAGGAATTATATTGCTCTTATACTTCTTGTCCCAACGCTCTTTATCTTCTATACTCATTTATCTCTCCAAATCAGGTGATTTTCTACACCATTTTAAAAACAATCTATCAGGATTAACCCGTTCATCTATCTCTTTGCCATCTACTATTTTATCTGCTAACATCTTACCCATTAAAGGAGCAAAAACAAAACCTCTTCCACCTAAACCATTACAGATATATAAATTATCTATCTTTTTAAGCTCAGGCTTTGCACCTTTGACAATTTTAGGATAAGTCTCTAACATATAATGCGTATCTATCACCTCACCCAGCAGAGGAAAATAATCTTTTGACCCAGAACGCATACCACAAAAAGTCTCTTTTAGTTTAAAATCAGAGGTATCAACCATGCTTGAAGCCACAGTAAAAAGCTTCTTCAATGGCTCACCGTTACACTTGATACAAACATCTACATCTTTCTCATGTGTAGCTCCTAATTTAACGATACCATCTATATTTGCAGAGACAGAAATCTGTTGATGCATAGAGACATCAAGCTCAATATTTGTCTCATAATCTCCCCTACTTCCCCAAGTACCCTTGACACCCATATATCGCATATCAAAATATCTGTTCTCATACCCTGTTGCTAAAACCAAATACTTCACACAATAGTCACCAACAATCCAACAACCATCTTCATAAGCCAAAGATTTAAGCTCGTGTTGTTCATACTCAATATCTTCCAAAATAGCCTCACACATCTTAGGAGCATCACAAACCCCTGCTTCATAAAAAAGAAAACTCTCATGACTACTATTTATGCCCAAAGAGTCCAACTCCTCTAAAGATACTAACTTATGTTTGGCTTCATTATAAACCTCATACTCCTCAAATTTCTTAGCATCATCAGAATCTTTAGGTATACGAATCAGACCTGTTTGAGTAAAATGTTTAGGAAAATGTTTAAGATAAAAATCTTTAGAAAACTCAAACGCCTCATTGGTTAGAGTCTGAAGTGGAGAACCTTTCCCAATCTTAGGAGAGACAAAAGCTCCTGCAGCAGATGACCCACCTGTAGCGGCCACACCTGAACGGTCTATAACCAAAACGTTCAGACCTCTCTCTTTTAAAAAATATGCCGAAGAACACCCTGCTATCCCTGCTCCTACTACTATGGCATCATATTTTTTCATCTAATTACTCCTCAATTCTACGTTTAACATTATCTATAGAACTTCTATACTAAGTTTTAGAAAAATGTTACTGTTTAATACTTCTTATTTTTATAGACCAACAAATCTTTTTGGCTCAAGTTATCAAGCAGACTAGAAAAGTCCTCATTGGTTAGGAGCATAAGATTATCATCACTAAGCTCTTTTAGTTCAGACATAAACCCATTTTTAGAAAAGAGAACATACTCATCTGCATCTAACCCAACTTTTTCACACTTCTCTTTTAGACTCGTAATCATGTGCATTTTTGCTTCTTTTATTGAGTACTTACACTCACCTGCCAAGATTTTTCCCGATTTTCTTTTAGCAAGTATGGTTATCTCTATCTTTTTATCAAAGTATGAACCCATAGAGACAATTGGGTCACTCTGAAACTTTGTAGCAAAACGCTCTTTTACCAACTCCAATGCCAAGCGATTACTCAATGAAATAGAGAAGTTTCCTTTTAAGGCACTCCACTTCGTTTCAAATTCGCTAAAATCTCCTGAAGAGATATTTTGATAATAAGGAGAGATAGTCGCAAACCAAAAACGCATAAAAGGAAACTCATATAGCAACTTATCTGACTGTTTATAACGCTCATTACGAGGTTCTTCTAGTGATGTGTCAAATTTGAGCAGACTCTTTAACTCCAAATAGTCTACAGCTTCCTCACCTTTGTCTCTGCCCACTCCAGCTTTTTTAAATAGATCATCTTCATACTCCACACCTAGAGCAATAATGGTCAACATCATATGATAGAGACCATTTCCATGTGTAAAATTTATAACACCTTTGTGTAGCTCTTCATAGTTAGATAGCACTTTCTCTTTTATGAGTTCATCAACACTTTTAGAGGTGTTCACATCCCATCCTGTTCCACCAAACACAGTAAAATATTCTAAGGCAACATCAAAATCTGTGATGTTGTTTTGGTAAGCAAAAGAGCGAAAATGTTGTAGAAGTGTTGGACGTTTTGACATGATATAACCTTGTTTTATTTTTTACTAAAATTTTGAATTGGTGTGATAGCAATCACACCCTACAAAAACTTTAGCATCTCATCTTTGATAAACTCTTTTTGCACTACTTTATCATGCTTTACCTCTTTAGTAAACAAAGAGTCTATCATGGCAGGAACAACCTCATCTGTATTATCTGCTATCCATTTTAATGCTTCTGTATCATTGGCTGTTTTATCAGAGCCTAAAGCACGTGCTACTGTTGTTGAAAACTTTGTCCACTCTGCTGTAGAGTATATGATGGTTTTTAATTTTTTTGGCGTACTTTTTTCATAAGACTTCATACAAGTAGCTGTGTGTGGATCCATAATATAACCATCTTTTGCATACTTAGCGATGTAGACTTCACACTCATCATCTTCACTGTATGTAGCTTCAAAATCTTCTTGCATTGATGCTAACTCTTCTGCTGTCAAACTATATTTTCCAACCGTGTTTAGTGAATCCATAAGCTCTTTAGTACGCTCTGCTCCAAACTTATCAAATAAAACTCTCTCTACATTTGAGCTTTTTAAGATATCCATCGCAGGTGACTCTGTTTTTATAAGCTCTCTACTCTCCATGTCATATACACCTGTGTCGATTAAATCAGTCAAGATGTTGTTTACATTAGAGGCTAGTAAAAGTTTTTCTACAGGAAGCCCTGCTTTTTTAGCATAGTAAGCTCCAAGAATATTTCCAAAGTTTCCAGATGGAACTACAAGATAAACATTCTCACCCATACTTATCTCATTTTTACGCACCAACTCTAGGTAACCGTGAATATGGTAGATAATCTGAAAAATAATTCTCCCAAAGTTTACAGAGTTTGCAGCTGAAAGTTTTATATTTCTACTCTCTAACTCTGCTTTAAAATCTTCTGATGCCAAAAGCTCTTTTAACATATTTTGCGTATCATCAAAGTTACCTACAACACCAATTACTTTCTCATTTTCTGCCTCTTCTGTTACCATCTGTAAGCGTTGAACATCAGAAGTTCCACCATCAGGGTAGAGACAAGCTACTTGAATGTTATCTTGATTTTTAAAAGTTTCAAGTGTAGCAGGACCCGTGTCACCCGATGTTGCTGCCATAATTAAGTAGTTCTCACCTCTTTTTTGTGCCTCTTTTGACAAAATGTAACCAAATGGTTGAAGTGCCATATCTTTAAATGCACGGGTAGGTCCATGATAGAGTTCCATTACAAAACAGTCATCTTCTATCTTAGTTAAAGGAACAGGGTTTTTAGGGTCATCAAATGCATCATAACGGCTAAGTGCCTCTGTGAGTGTAGACTCTGCTATATCTATTTCAAAACTTTGAAGAACATCTAGGGCTAACTCTTTATAGTTACTCTCTTTATGTTTTTCTAAAAACTCTGTTCCAAACTCAGGCAGTTTTTCAGGTACATAAATACCACCAAAACTAGCAATAGGAGTTAAAATAGCCTCCGAAAAACTTACCTCTTTAGCTTTTATTCCATCATTACCACGTGTCTCTATAAACTGCATTAAACTGTCCTAAATATTTTTCTGGAATTATAGCAAAATAAGCTTATTAGAGATATTTTCAAAAAATCGGTAAAATATTTTAAAAAATTTTATTTTGTTTATTTATGTTTAAGCATACTTCTGTTATAATTTCTCATATCAACAAATAGTAATTAATTTTTTTTGCACCTACAATCTGCAAAGTAATTTTATGAAACGTCTCCCTTAAGATGCTATTTGTGATATATTTCATTATATTTTTCTCTATCATATTTTATTGTGCCAAATCTTGTAAATCAAAGAGAAAAATATTTTGAAAAAAATATTTTTTACTTCCCTCCACACTTTCCTAATCCACACTTATTACTATTGCACTTCATCTCTGTTTTATTGTTTGGGTCATTGGCTTCACGTAAACTTATAACGGTTACAGCTATTACACCCATCAAAAACAGAGAGACAATTGCTATCTGTAGTTTTGATACTTTTTGTATCTCCTCTTTTTCCCGTACTTCACAGACATCACCAGGACAGTAATTTGGGCTTGTTTTGTAGACAAAATGGTAGATAATACACCCCAAACAGATACCAAATGCCGCCTCACTAAAAAGTAAAATAAGACAAAGTACACAGATAATAATCTTAATAGGTGTCATAAAATCAAGAATAACAACCAATACAAACATCACAAGAGAGAGAATAAACCCAATACTCCATGCAAATCGTTTTTGAGATGCACCTACATATTCTGGTGTTTGATTTCTAACAAAAAGACGACCCAAGATTAAACTTGGTGCATATTTGGGATTAATAAAAATACGAATTATAAAATCAATCATAAACACCGTAATAAAAACTTTGGTAAATACAAAAGATTGTACTAAAAATGCATTTAGAAATGAAATCATTCCCAACGCAAAGAGTATCCCTGCCCCTGCTCGTGCTTCTCTCTCATTGAGGACAGGTACACTATAGCCTTTGACCTCTTCTCCAAAATAGATATGGTTTTTCATTTTATTCCTTAATAATTTTTTCTTAAAGATAATTATAGCTATTTTTAATTAAACTTCATAATCTATAAAACTTCTCATTTTTTCCTCATTATTTTACGCTATACTAACAATATAAAATAGAAAACAGGAGTCTCTATGAATAAAATATTACTATCTATACTGGTCTCAAACCTACTCTTTGCACAAAGCACTTTACTTCAGGATATTGAAGTTATAGCAACAGATGAAAATAGAGAAGAGAATATTATATTTCAAAAAGAGAGTTTTATTCAAAATGCACCAATGCAACATCAGATAACTACCAAACAAGCAATAAATACAGCTGGAAGTAATGGTGACCCACTAAAAGCAATAAGTTCATTAGCAGGAGTAGTGACAACAGGAAATGACACAGGAAATGAGCTTTATATTCATGGTTCAAAACCTCGTGAGACTAAATTTACACTAAATCATATACCTTTGGGATATCTTTTTCATATGGGTGGAATTCACTCAGTTATTGCCCCTGAAGCTACTTCTCAAATTGACGCTTATCTAGGTGGATTTGATGTAACTTATGGTGATGCTATGGGTGGAGTTATTGATATTTTACCAAAATATCCAAGTGGTTCAAACAAGGGTCGTGTACATATTGGGCTTTATGATGCTGATTTTGCTTATGATGCTAAACTTGGAGAAGATATATCTTTACTTATATCTGCTAGACGAAGCTATTTGGATTTTTTAATAGCTGATATAGTAGAAGAGAGAGATAAGGATAAACAAGATGAAGATGATACAATTAGAAAGTTTCCTGAGTATTCGGATGCACAACTTATCCTCTCTTACACTAGGGGAGATCATCTCTTTTCTATTGAAGCAATAACGGCAAAAGATGAAGTAAAACTGCACACCACAGCTAACAGAACCAAAGACCCTCTTGCCAATGGTAAACTTAACTTTAAAAGTAACTTTACTACAGTTGGAGCAAGATGGAACTATCTAGGTGATGAAGTGGAGTCAATGACCCTAATATCCAATATGAGAAGTAAAGGGGAGTTTGAGTTTTTTGATGATGACTTTTTTATAAAGAGTAATTTTAAAGAGAATAAAATCTATCATGAGACACTTTTTGATGTTAAAAATCATAAACCATTAATTGGGTTTGAAGTTCAAGATATGAAAGTGCCGTATCAGGCAAAGATATTTGAGATTAATGTAGAAGATGGAAAAGAGCAGTTGATAAGTGAATCCGAGATTATAGAGGTGGACAAGACGTATACATCAAAAGTATATACAGGGTTCGTACAAGATATTTGGGACATAAGTGATGATGACCATCTACGATATGGAGTAAGAGCAAGTAAAGTAGATTTTCAAAATTTTGGAACAATCATAGACCCAAGAGTAGCATATGTGCATGATTTTGATAACACGCTCTCTGCCTCTATTGCAATAGGTAAATATTCTCAAATGCCTAATTATGGATATGTTGTAGATGAGTTTGGAAATGCCAAAATAGATACTCTTGAGATGTCTAATCACTATGCACTAAATCTATCTAAAAAGTTTTCGGACAACAGTTCGATTGTAATTGAACCATATTTCAAAAGTTTTGAAAATCTTGCTATTGTAGATGAAGTAGAGAAATACAAAGCCGTAGGAGATGGTGAGGCGTATGGTGTTGATTTAACTTATCGAAAAAATATAGACAACTTTGATATTATCATGGCATATACCTATGCAAAATCAAAGAGACAAACCACAACTACTAATGATAAAAAATATAGATTGGAGGGAGATATCCCTCATACTTTACAGTTAAACACATCATATCGTTTTAGCAATGATTGGCGACTATCTTCTCTATTTAAATACCATTCAGGGCAACCTTATACTCCAATAATAGGAGCAGAAGATATTCAAGGAGAGTCATACAAAAGACCTATCTATGGCGAAAGCTTCTCAAAAAGAGTACCTGAGAGTTATGATTTGGACATTCAAATAGGAAAAACCTTTAAATACAGTGACTCTAGCCTAGAAGTTGTATTGGAGCTAATGAATATTACAGAACTATTTAGAGACAACATAGAGGGTTATAGTTATGATGATGAGTATAAAAGCAAAAAAGAGGAGAAAGGGATAGGTGCATTACCTGCTATTCATGTGAATTATCGGTTCTAGTGGAGTATATAGATATCTTTCTACACAATTCCAAAAAGTAAAAAAGTAGTATAATTCAAAAAAAGAAATTATGGAAAAGCGTTTAAATATCTAATCTACTTCCCATTCCCTTACATCCACCTTCCCCCCAACCACAGCCGACACCAAAGCCACACGGCGT
>OBIK01000064.1_pt1 | contig 12343 bp, 16 predicted proteins | sample 1496171 | NCBI WGS metagenome assembly OBIK01 (sample SAMEA3367191, study PRJEB22510) | hydrothermal vent metagenome | biome: marine hydrothermal vent; material: sea water | place: Cayman Islands | collected 2012-01-19 | depth 2308 m | reverse complement strand
ATTATCATTTTTATATCTTTTTAGATAAATATGTTAAGATATTAAATATCAACTATAAAGGGGTAGATTTTGATAAAAAAGATACTAACAACAGGGATGTTATGTTTTTCTTTATTGTCAGCAGAAATGCCAATAAAGAACAACTCTAGCATAGGAGTAGAGATTAATCCACTAAGCTTAGTAAGTTTAAACTCAAAAAATAGAAACAAAGGTTTCTCAGGGGCTATCAGTCATTTTGACAATAGTGAAGCTAGAGAAGTGGCATTGTCTTTTGTTTATTTAAAAGAGGAGGAGGAACTAAACCCATTTTATTATGAGTCCCCTACTGAACTTATGAACCTTTCTCTTCACTACCGAAAATTTACCTCTAAGGAAACAAATGGGTTTTACTATGGTGGATTTGGTTCGTTTACTTATTTAGATGGAAAAGTGAAAAATGACAACAGACTAGCAACCGTTAGAAAATTTGGTCTAGGAGCTGAGATAGGTGTAAGAGTCATGAAAACCCATTCCGACTGGTCTTTTTATTGGGGTCCTTCTTTACGCTTGGGTACCTACCTTGGTTCAAACAATGATGTTTTTGAAAGTAACTCCTTAGGCATGGAGCTTTATGACAGAGATTTATTTATAGATGTTGACTTTTTCAGAGTCGGTTTTAGATTTTAGGAGAATTTGAATGATAAAAAAAATAATAAGCACAACCTCACTCTTGTTGCTCTTAACAGCTTGTGATATTGAGTACAGAGAAGACCCAAGATGTGAAGAGTTAAACTATATGACCTTTGAAGAATTTAGAGAAAAAGGGGTAGAAGTTCTGCCAAGCCAAGAGATCAAAGAAGCAGGGAAAATCTATGTTTACAAAAATACCCTTCTCATAGCAGAGAAAAATCATGGTGTTCATGTTATTGACAACCATGACAAAAACAACCCACAAGCAAAAGCATTTTTAAAAGTACCAGGAAACATCGACATGGCAGTGAAAGACGGATACTTATATCTTGACTCTTACATGGATTTAGTGGTTATGGACATAAATGACTTAAGCAACATTCGTGAAGTAAATCGAACAAATGATACTTTTACTTATGATGAAAACCAAAATTTTAATGAAAACTACTATTACGATGATTGTAATTTTGACACAAGCAAAGGCGTAATCGTCGGAGGAAGAAAATAATGAAAAATTTTAAAACGATGGGACTCACCTCTCTTTTTGCCTTTATATTTTTGGCTTGTGGCTCAAGCAGTAGCTCTTCTTCCTCTGATTCCTCAAGTATCTCATCAGGGAAAGGTGGGTCAATGGCAAGATTTGCAATCTCGGGTGACTACCTCTACACTATTAACGAAAGAGAAATGAATGTTTTAGAGGTAAAAGATGCCTCTAAACCTAAAAAAGTTTCTAAAATTCATGTTCCTTTTGATGTAGAAACACTTTTTGCCTACAAAGACAACCTTTATGTTGGTTCGAGTTCGGGTATGTACATTTATGACAAAACAACGCCAACTCAACCCACTAGAATAGTAAATTTTACCCATGCACAAAGTTGTGACCCTGTAGTGGTCTCTGATGATGTAGCTTTCGTAACATTACATACAAACTCTAATTGTTGGAGAGGTACAGGGGTTAACCGTTTAGAAATAGTAGATGTCCAAACCCCAAGCAATCCAAAACTCATTAAAACTGTAGATATGTGGGAACCAAAAGGCTTAGGGGTCGATGGTACAAATCTTTTTATTTGCGACGGTTCAAGTGGTCTAAAAGTGTATGACATAAATAAAACAGTTAACAATGGCAAGGTAAGCGTTAAAATTGATTTAAAAGAGAGCCTCTCTTCAATTGATTGTTATGATGTGATTGCTCAAAACAACAACTTAATAATTTCCAACCACACAGAGATACGACAATTTTCTTATGCCAGTTTTCCCATGGAGGAGTTGAGTCGGATTAAGTAGAATTATTGCAATGACTCTAGTTTTTGCAACACTTCCTCTTCGCCGTATATTTTGACAAAACGAATATTATGTGCATAGAGGTACTCAATTAAACGCTTATCATGCTCTGCTAATCTCTTTTTATAGTGTTTAATTGCCCTCTTGCTAAGCGTTTGATTTAAAGTTTTAGTAGTTCTAGGGTCTATCAGTTGCGTATTTGGCAGAGGAGTAGGATTCTCTTCAAATTCATCACGTATGATAATAACAATGACCTCATGCTTTTGAGCCAAAATAGCCATATCAATAGGCTCCAAAAAATCACCAATAATAAAGAGCAAACTCTTTGCTTCAACTTTTGATAAAAGTTCGGACTCTACTTTGCCATAGTCTACGATTGTATTTAAAAGTTTAAGACGATAAACATCATCAATACTCTGCTCAATCTGTTCTATATTTTTTGTAGGAGGAGAATATTTGACTTTACTCCCACACATGACAATAGAAAAAAAAGTCTCATTGGCTTCATACGCTGAGTACCCTAAAGTAGCCAAGATATGTGTCAAAACTTCTAACTTCTTCCCCACCATAAAGCGTCCGTCAATCAATGTACAAACAGCTACATTTAGCTCTCGTTCTTCATGCATTTTCTTAACATAAAGTTGACCCAGTTTAGCAGAGTTTATCCAAGAGATATGACGAATGTCATCAGAGCTATGGTACTCTCTAAGCTCTGCAAAATCATACCCTTGAGCTAATATACGAGATAGATTGCCTCCGTGAAGATGGGTGTAGAGATCTTTTTTTGCTTTTAGGAGTATGGTCTGTAGTTTATGGTATTTCGATGTTTTCAATTATCACCCTTAACACTTCATCCACCTCAATCCCTTTGGCTCGTGCTTCATAACTAAGCCCTACTCTATGACGCAACACAGGATACGCCATGCTTACCACATCAACAGGAGATACAAAACTTTTTCCTTCCAAATAAGCATGCGCTTTTGAGGCTCGATATAAATCAATTAACGCTCTAGGACTTGCTCCATATCGTATATCCTTATGCTCTTGGCGTGTGGCACGAACAAGGGTGACGATATACTTTTCTACTTCAGCATCAATATGTAGTTTTTCTATCTCCTCTGTTATCCTGTTTAGCTCATCCAAATCCATTATCGTCTCAACAACTTTAGCACTTTTTGTCGCAATTCGTCTCATAATCTCTAACTCATCGGCTTCACTGTTGTGTTTGATAAGTAACTTCATCATAAATCTATCAAGTTGTGCTTCAGGCAAACGATAGACCCCCTCTTGTTCTAGTGGATTTTGGGTTGCCATTACCATAAAAGGTTTAGGGAGTTCAAAACTCTGCTCACCTATGGTTACTTGCCTCTCTTGCATCGCTTCAAGCAGGGCAGATTGTACTTTAGCAGGACTTCGGTTTATCTCATCGGCTAAAAGAAGTTGGGTAAAAATAGCCCCTTTTTTGATTTTAAAGAGGTTCTTTTGTGGGTCATAAATCTCTGCACCAATAATATCCGAGGGGAGCAAATCAGGAGTAAACTGAACACGTTTAAACTCTAACTTCAGAGCCGAAGCCAATGCTTTTACGGTACTGGTTTTTGCTAATCCAGGTACACCCTCTACTAAAATATGTCCCTCACAGAGCAGACCAATCAAAAGACCATTGACCATCTCCTCTTGAGCTATTATCGCTTTGGCTATTTCATTTTTGATGGCTTGTATCTTATCTATCATCTATACTCCTCTTAATCTCATTGAGCGTTATGCTATTTTTATGATAGAGAACACTTTCTAAAGCTTTTATAGCCTCTTTGTATCTTAAATCATTTTGGGCAATCAGTAGTTGTAAAAGTTCTTTATGGTTTTTAGTTTTAGCAATTTTTTCATCTAAAAGCTCTTTATCATTTTTTATATTTAACACTTCTTTTTTAAATAAATCTTTTGGCATTAAAACTCCTGCTATAAAAACAGCCACATAAGAAAATAACCACCCAAGCCAAGACCAATCCATCTTTTTAGCTGCTAAAGGGGTGTCTTCACTGTCTACTAATAACGAGGCATCAACAGCTTTAACCTCTATCTTCTGTTTGGGTAGAGTAAGCTCATAACTTTTTTTACTTAGAGGATTAAATGCTTTTAGCACAACTTTTGGCAACACAAAATTCTCTTTCGCAGAGATAGCATAATCCCAAACAACATGGCTTCTTGCTCCATTGATATCATAAAAACTTTTCTGTTTGGGCTTTTGTGCAAAAAGATGATAAGCGCTGTTTTTAGGAATCATCTCTATTTGAGGAATAAGCCCTTGACCCTTTAGTTCTATTTGTAGATGAATAGGTTCATAGGCATGGGTGAGCTTTTTATCCAACTTATAGCTTAATGTAAAATCTCCAATTAAATCAGTACCCAAAGGAGCTTTTTTGACATGAAGTATCAAAGGATTTATCTTAACGACAATATCTTTTTTGACCAAGCCTTTAACATTATCTCTATCCCCTGATATGGCATAGGCTACCTTATCATCATCAGTTAATGATTTTATCAACTCTAAAGCTATCGTAATATTTCCCTCTTTTTTAGGGTAGATAAGGTATTTATAGTGGTGTTTTAAAGAGTGATATCTATCCTCTTCTTTAAATTTGATTTGATGAAAGGTATAATTTGGACTCTTTTTAGGAGTAAATTTAAAAAACATCACCTTTGAGTGGTCAACTTGGGTAATGTTCGCATCTAAAATGATGCCTTCATCTCGGTAGGGTGTTTTATTGCTTAAGCTAAAACTGTAGCTGATATCATTGGCATAGATAATAGAAGATAATATTAAATATAAAATAACCTTATTCATAAACTTCTTTCTCTTTTAATGGTCATTATACTTACCATGGCTTAGGCTCTCGTACGTAACCCTCATTTATCAAATCATAAGCCCTAGAGGAAAATTCTCGTCTCAAAGAGCTGGTATCACTTGACTTTACAACTTGAACTGTAGAGGTTTTACTCTTTTTAGAACCTTCTGCTCCACTTCCTCCTGCTTCTTCATCCTCTTTTGAGCTTGGCTTCTCTTTTGATTCTACACTATTACTAGAACTGTTTGAACCCTCTGGTGAACTGGGATTGCTAACGCCTATTTTTGAGTTGTATTGATGCTTTAGAAAGATTACCCTTCTTAAATTATGCACGGCATCGTTGTCCTCTCCTAACTGTAGGGCTTTGATGTAGTAATTTTTGGCTTTGTCATAATAGGTAAGTTTTGCTTCACAATTTCCCAACTCATAAAGGAGTTGCTGTTTAATTTTAGGCTGAGTAGTTCTAATGGTTTTTAAAATATTTTTTGCTTTTTCATAAGCTTCTTGTTGATAATAGGTATGTGCCAAAACAAGTTGTGACTCCAACGAATTTACCTCTATGTTTGATAAGAGTCTAAGCGTTTGATTGTACTCTTGGCTATGGTAGCTTTCATAGGCACGATTTAGGTAATAGTTATCTAAAAAACCAGCTTGAGTTTCAATACCCAACAGTGCTAAAAGTGCCACCACTTTGAGTAAAAATCTAGTAGCCGATAAAAAGAGTAATATTATCGCCAAAAGTGTGGGGATAAAATAGAGTTCAAAATGATTGCGACTTTGGTGTATTAAAAGCTTTTTATCTTGTACGCTTATCCATGACTCTATTTGATGTGCCATATCTTGTGGAGTTGTAAACCGTAACAACCCTCCCCCACTCTGATTGGCCAATTGGGCTAACCCACTGTTAAGTGTTGAGACCACAATATGCCCCTTTTTATCTTGAAGTAGCCTCTTTTGTTTGCTTATAATAGATGCGCCTTTTTCTGTTGCCATGGCAATGGCTAAGATTTTAATTTGCTCTGTTTGCACAAACGATATTAACCCTTCATCAATAGGCTCATCACCTCCATCAGAAAAAAGAATTACTGTTTTTTTAGCGTCAGGAAAGTCTGCTACTTTCTCTAAAAGTTTTTGAAGGTTGGTTCCTTTGGTCAAAATATACTCTGGCTTGATGGTATCAATTGCTACTTTGAGCAATTGATGGTCAGTGGTTAGTGGTGAGAGAAGTAGAGGGTTAATGGTAAATCCAATAATCGCGATTTGATCCGTTTTATTTTGAGTCAAAAAGGTTTTAATCGTCTCTTTACTTGCCTCTACTCGACTGGGTTTTATGTCTTTGGCATTCATGGAAGCAGAAAGGTCAAGTGCTATAATGAGTGAATGACTCAAAATAGACTCCTCGCTTGGTGCTTGTGGAATAGCAGGTCGCCCAATAGCAATAACAAGCAACAATAGCGTCAACCAACGCATATTTTGTTGTAGGCTTTGCCTATTTTGTTTTAGCCAATAAATGCTAAAAGGGAGCAGCAACCATAAAAACCAGCTGTTTAAAAATGTCATTACCTCTCCTCATTACGTAAAATAAAAATAAAGAGTCCAACAATTGCCAAAAACAGAAAATAGGGGAAAAGTAACTCTTTATTAAGATACTCTTTGGAACGGATGGGGCTGGGTTCAAGTTTATTGATATCCTTGTATATCTCTTCAAGTTCACTACTGCTCTTTGCTGAAAAACTTTGAGCATCACTATCGGTTGCAATACTTTTTAGCAGTGCTTCATCAAACGCTTCTCCTATTCCAATGGTATATATTTTAATCTGCTTACTTTTTGCCAATCTTACAGCTTGTCGTGGTGAGATTTTTCCTGCATTGTGATTTCCATCGGTTAAAAGTATTAAAACTTTTGATTTGGCAATGCCCACATTTAAGGTATCTATCCCCTGCATTAAAGCATCGCCTATGGCAGTACTCGTTCCTGCAATGCCTACACTACTCATCAATCCAAACATCTCATTTAGTGCTTTTAAATCATAAGTTAGGGGTGAGGCAGTAAAGGCGAAGGTTCCAAATACCACCAACCCCACATTGTCATCAGCTCTATTTTCAATAAATGCTTGTGCTAAAGATACAGAAACATCATATTTGCTTTGGCTATCATCACTCTTGTTAAATCCTCGTTCTGCCATGGAGCCACTGGTATCTAAAATCAGCACCAAATCTCTTCCTTTTTTCTCTGTAGCAATTAAGTTATCATGATGAAAAACAGAAGTAAGAGAAAGGACTAAAAGGGTGTAGATTATCATAACCCACAAAGTTGTATTGTCCCAAGCCAAGGTTTTTTGAGGTAACCACTCTGGCTTAGAAAAGTAAAATGTTTTAGCTTTTATTTTACACCATACAAAACAGGGAAGTAGTATCAACAATAATAAAGCATAAGGATAACCTAGGCTAAGATTCATCTGTTTATTTTATCTAAAAAAAACAAAATTATAATAAAAGTTGATAGATTTTCTTATGATAAGCATAATCATTTCTATGCTATACTCCGAAAAATCATTACCAAGGAGAACAACAACATGGCTGATGAAGCACAAACACGTTTATTAGAACTGCAAATGGCTGAACTTAAAGCCTCTTACGGCATAGCAGAGGATGCACCTAGAAGTACTACGAACAATGACCGTAGTGCTAACAGTGCAAAAATTGCAAAGCTTTATGAAGATGCTGCTGAGTATGAAGAAGAGCTAGAGACTTTTAAAGCAGAGTTAGAGATAGTAAATGCCAATGCATTAAAAGATATTCCTACTGCATTAGATGAAAGATTTCCAGACTATGAGGGTGATTATGCCAAAGAGCTAAAAGCTGTCCTAGAAGCGCATTGGAAACAATTTGTAGAAGTAGATAAAACACATCCTGCCCAAGAGTTAAAATTGATACAAGAGGGTGAGCTTTCTGAGTATAGTGAAGCATTGGCTACAGAGGTAAAAAATGTTTTAATCAAAAGATGGGAAATGCTTGTAACAATTAAAGATGAACATGTCAAAGAAGAGAGAGCAGAGATGAAACTTAGAGGTATGAAACCTGACCACATTAGAAAGGTTTATAGAAAGTATCATGGCTTACCAGTATAAGCAATGAATAATTTCATTGAACAAAATTGTTCAATGAAGCTTGTGGATATAAATAGAAGCCTATTTGTATCTAAATGTTATACGACCTTTATCAAGGCTGTAGGGTGTTAACTCAACTTTTACCGTGTCACCTGGTAAGATTTTAATGTAATGCATTCTCATCTTTCCAGCAATGTGACATAAGATAACGTGCTTGTTATCTAATTCTACTCTAAAAGTTGCATTTGGTAATGCTTCAATTACTTTACCATCAATTTCTATTACGTCGTCTTTAGCCATGAATTCTCCTTTGAATTTGTACTGTTATTTTATTTATACTTTGGAATTGTTTATAAATTGTGTGTAGGTTCAGCCTCGGTTAAAATAATCGCTTTACCATCTACAATTGCTACGGTATGTTCATAATGAGAGGAACGAAGTCCATCACTACTTACCACTGACCATTTATCCTCTAAGATTTTAGGCTGGTCTGATTTTTGACAAACCATAGGTTCTAAACAAAAAACCATGCCATTTTTAATCTTTGGACCTTGCTTTGGATTACCATCTACATAGTTGGGGATATTTGGTTCTTCATGGGGTTTTCGTCCAATGCCATGACCACAAAAGTCTCGCAGAGGAACATAACCACGTGCCAAAATAAATTGCTCTAAAATATGCGACAACTCTTTAAATCTCATACCTACTTTGATATTCTCTATTGCATGATAAAGAGAATCTTTAGCACAAGCAATCAAATCTTCATCTTCCTTAGAAATCTTACCAATAGGCATGGTAATGGCTGCATCACCGAAATAACCATCTATTTTAGTACCCAAATCTAAGCCTAATATATCACCCTCTTTAACCACTGTCTCAGAAGGAACTCCATGGATACAGACTGCATTCAGTGAAGTACATACTGAACCCGTGAAACCATAAAGACCTTTAAATGAAGGTTCAGCACCATGCTTTCTAATGAAAGCTTCACCCAGTGCATCAATTTCAGAGAGGGTCATTCCAACAGTAACATTTTCTTGGAGGTATTTAAGTGTTTTACCAACGATTGACCCAGCTATTCCTAGCTTGGTCAATTCGTCAGGTTTACGAAGTGCAATCGCCATTATAGACCTACTGATCCTAATGTCTCATATTTATTCATGTAAATTTGTGCTTCAATTTTTCTCATTGTATCAAGAGCAACTTGAACAATAATTAGTACAGCAACTCCCCCGAAGAAGAAGGCCGCACCAATTGAGTTAATCAGTATGAATGGTAGCGTAGAGATAAGTGCCAAGTAAAATGCACCTGAACCTGTTAATCTATCTGCAACACCCATAATGAACTCTTTAGTATGCTCACCTGGACGAACACCAGGAATGAATCCACCTTGACGCTTTAAATTGTCAGCAATGTCTTTTGCATTAAATACAATCGATGCATAAAAAAATGCAAAGAAGACAACCAACAAGAACGTAGCTACATTAAATGCCATGCCACCTGGAGCTAAAGTATCTGCAATCGCTTTTGCAAACTCATTGTCTGAACTACCCAACATCGTCAGAGGAAACATCAAAACAGCTGAAGCAAAAATTGGAGGAATAACACCTGCAAGGTTCACTTTAATTGGAATGTAATTCATCACTCTTTTGTCTTGATTTTGCATTATTGTTTTTCTTGAGTAAGAGATAGGAATCCTACGCTCACCAAGCTCAACATAGATAATGACAAAAATGGTTAAAAGAATAATTGCTACCATCGCCAATACAGCTATGAATGATAATGCTCCTGTATTTACTGAAGTCATTGTGTTAGAAATAGCCGAAGGAATTCCTGAGACAATACCAGCAAAAATAATCAATGAAATACCATTTCCAATACCAGATTGAGTAATACGCTCACCAATCCACATTAACAACATGGTACCAGTTAACATAGAAGCTACGGTAATAATTGTAAAGGTTGTGGGATCAATAAGTACAGCACCATTCATATTTTGAAGTCCTACAGAGACACCAAATGCTTGAACAATAGTAATTACAATTGTTGCATAACGAATAATCTGCATATACTTCTGCATACCATCACGCTCTTTTTTCATCTGACCAATTGCAGGGAAAGTAGCAGCCATAAGCTCCATTACAATCGAAGCTGTAATGTAAGGCATGATTCCAAGTGAAATAATTGAGAAACGCTCAATAGCACCACCAGAAAACATGTTAACCATGTCTCCTACACCTTGACCATTGAAAAATGAGGCAATAACTGCAGTATCCACACCAGGAACTGGTACGTATGCTAAAACTCTATAAGCAAATAGAAATCCGAAAGTAATCAGTATTTTTTGAGTTAAAGCATTACTCATGGTTAGTTACCACTCGTTGTAACAGCTTCATCTTTGATTTTAGCTACTAAATCTTTAGCAGATGCACCAATAAGTTTTACTTTCGTTACAGATTTTTGAAGTTTATAGACAGACTTAATTGTCTCCATAGTAATTTCAGCCAATTCTGCAATTGCTTTATTTTTATCTACATTAATTGAATGAGGTTTAATTACTCTAGAAGTAAAACCAATTTTTGGTAATCTTCTGTAGAGTGGCATTTGACCACCTTCAAAACCTCTTTTAGCAGAGTAACCTGTTCTTGACTTCTGACCTTTGTTACCACGTCCTGAAGTTTTACCTGTTCCTGAACCTTGACCACGACCAACACGTTTTCTATTACGTGTTGAACCTGGAGCTGGTTGTAAATTATGTAAACCCATATCTACTCCCTTACTTTTTAATCTTTACAAGAGCATCAATTGTTGCTCTTACAAGGTTATTAGGGTTGTTTGAACCCAATGATTTAGCAATAACATCTTTAATTCCTGTAAGTTCAAGTACTGGTCTCATCGCACCACCTGCGATTGTCCCTGTACCTTCACTTGCTGGTCTTAAGATAATTCTACTTGCACCAGTTTTTTGTTGAACATCATGAGCGATTGTTGTACCCTTAATGTTAATATGAACAAGAGATTTAAAAGCGTCATCAACTGCTTTTTTAATAGCATCTGGAACCTCTTTTGCTTTACCTGTACCATAACCAATCGTACCATTTTTGTCACCAATTACTACCAGTGCTGTAAATCTAAATCTACGACCACCTTTAACAACTTTAGTAACACGACCAATGTTTACAATTCTCTCTTCAAATTTTTCTCTATCAATATTTTCAGCTAACATTCATCTCTCCTTAAAACTTGATTCCAGCTTCTCGCATAGCGTCTGCAAAAGCTGCAACAACACCATGGTAGAGATAACCGTTTCTATCGAAAACAACTGTTTCAATATTTTTAGCTTTAAGAGCATCTGCCATTGCAACAGCTACTTTTTTAGCATCTTCTTTATTTGCTTTTAAACCCATTTTTCTACCATCAGCAGAAGCAAGAGTTACACCAGCAACATCATCAATCGCTTGAGCATAGAAGTGTTTGTTTGATTTGAAAACAGATACTCTAGGAAGAGTTTCTGAACCAGAAATCTTTCCTCTTACTCTTCTTTTACGTTGAATTCTAAGTTTGTTTTTTCTTTTTTGAATACTTTTTAACATCTTATGCTCCTATTAACTTGCTGATTTTCCAGCTTTTCTGACAATAACTTCATCAGTATACTTAACACCTTTACCTTTGTAAGGCTCTGGTGGTCTAAAGCTTCTAATCTCAGCAGCAACTTGACCAATAGTCTGTTTGTCTGTACCTGAAAGGTGAATCAAGTTTTTTTCAACTTTAACTTCTACGCCTTCTGGAATAGTATACTCAATAGGATGAGAGAAACCAAGTTGTAAAGTAAGTGTTTGCCCCTGAACAGCCGCTCTATAACCAACACCATTAATCTCTAATGATTTTTTGAAACCTTTATCAAGTCCCTCAATAATATTTGCAAATAAAGCTCTGTAAGTTCCCCAGAAAGCAGCACTCTCTTTTTCCTCACCAACTTTTCCAAATGTTACTTCAGAACCATCAATAGAAATTTCTACTCTACCATGTGTCTCTAATCTTTTTTCATCTTTACCTTTTTTCGCAACAAGTACAGTACCATCAACTGATACATCAATACCATTTGCAACGGTTACAGGTTTTTTTCCTACTCTTGACATATCAACCCCTTACCAAATGCTACAAAGGACTTCACCACCAACGCTAAGCTTATATGCTTCATCGTTTGCGATTACACCCTTGTTAGTAGAAACAATTAATGTTCCATAACCATTTTTGAAAAATCTAACTTCTGCTGCACTTTGGTAAACACGTCTACCAGGCTTAGAAATCTTCTTAACTTCATTAATAACACTGTGACCATTTTCGTCGTATTTAAGTACAACTTTAATTGTCTTCTTGTTACCATCTTCTTTTACTTTAAAACTCTCAAGGTAACCCTTGTCTACTAAAATAGAA